>ERZ891134.241-NODE-241-length-47212-cov-6.384694_pt1 | contig 47212 bp, 40 predicted proteins | sample MGYA00520888_ERZ891134 | MGnify/ENA primary metagenome ERZ891134 (study PRJEB32303, sample SAMEA104408692) | aquatic metagenome | biome: Brackish water; feature: Coastal; material: water | place: Baltic Sea | collected 2014-10-23 | depth 10 m ... | reverse complement strand
TGCCGCTGGCGTCGCCATGCTCGATGGCATTGTCGACAAGGTTGCGAATGATCCGGTCGATTCGTCTGGCGTCACACACCACCGGACAGGGTCGCTCGTAAGAGGCGAACCGAACTCGCATACCGCTTCGATCAGCAAGTGGCTCGCTGCCATCGATGACACGCTGCGCAAGAGTGGCCAAGTCGACTGATTCACTGTCGAGTTTGGCCGCGCCAGCATCGAACCGGGAGATCTCCAACAGGTCCGCAAGAAGGGCCTCGAAGCGATCGAGTTGGTTCTGTAGGAGTTCGGTGGAGCGTGCGGTCGACTCATTAAGGGAATCGCGAGATTCAAACAGGACGTCGGCGGCCATCCGAATTGTGGTCAGCGGGGTACGCAACTCGTGCGACACGTCGGACACGAAGCGTTGCTGCACGCGGGAGAGCTCTTCAAGCTGAGTGATCTGTCCATCGATACTTTCGGCCATCTCGTTGAACGATCGCGCCAACTGGGCAAGGTCATCCTCGCGCTTAATAGGTAGCCTCTCGTCGAGATTTCCCGAGGACAACCGTTCTGCAGTCCGCGCGGCAGCTCGAACCGGCACCACTACCTGCCTGGTCACTACGTACGCCACAACACCGAGCAGTGCGACGAGTACACCGCCGGCGGCCACGATCGAACTGCGAACTAGGTCCAGCGTCTGCTGCTCTTGACTCAACGGGAACAGGTAGTAAAGCTCGTAGGGCCCCACAGTCGGGATCGTCAGAGGCGCTCCCACCACGAAGCCAGGCACCGAGCGCCCATCCAGGAAGCGGATTTCGGTGAAAGTCCAAGACTGTCGCTGTGACTCGGTTACTGCACTACGCAGATCCGGCGGAATGCTCGAAACCGACACCAAGTTCGTCCCGCGCTCGGGCGCTCCCACATCGCTACGACTGGACAGCAACAGCACATCGAAGGTGGCCGGAGATCCGGCACGAGTTGCCAAGGATGTCACCACACTGTCTACCAACCGCGAGGGCGACGGGGTGGATGGTCCGGTATCGGCAGCATCGAGAAGGCGTTGTGCTTCCCCGAGTCCGGCTGAGGCCTCACCGACCGCGCTGCGTTCCTTCGCCTCCAATAGACCGGTGGTCACATTGGATAGCAGCAACAATCCCAGCGCTCCCACGACCACAACGGATAACACCAAAGTGGTGCTGGTGACTCGAATAAAAAGCGATCGCCGCCAGGTGCGCCGCAGCGCACGGGGAAGGAACAGCAGGATGCGCGACATCGCAGAGAACTATGCGGGGCCGGCTTTGTACCCGACTCCCCGCACCGTCAACACGATCTCGGGGGCCTCAGGGTCACGTTCGATCTTCGCCCGAAGACGCTGAACGTGAACGTTCACCAATCGGGTGTCGGCCGCATGCCGGTAACCCCACACCTCCTGCAAGAGAGCTTCCCGGGTGAACACCTGACCTGGCCTTTTGGCCAAGCAAGCCAGCAGGTCAAATTCCAACGGAGTCAGTGCGAGCACCTCGCCACCCCTACGCACGGTATGGCCATTGACGTCAATCACCAGATCACCAATGCTCAGGACCTGCGCCCCGACATCATCGGTACGACGTATTCGTGCGCGGATGCGTGCGACGAGTTCTTTGGGTTTGAAGGGTTTGACGATGTAATCGTCGGCCCCTGATTCTAATCCGACCACCACATCGATGGTGTCGCTCTTTGCGGTCAGCATCACAATCGGTGTTCCCGATTCCAGGCGGATCGCCCGGCACACATCAATGCCATCCATTCCCGGAAGCATCAGGTCCAGCAGTACGACATCAGGCTTGGCCGCTCGGAAAGCGTCGAGGGCCGCGCCGCCATCACCGCAGAACACAGGATCAAAACCTTCCCCCCTCAGCACGATGCCGAGCATCTCGGACAAGGCGGCGTCATCATCAACGACCAGCACGCGGCCGCGGGCGCGAGGGGACGCCGAAGGGGTGCTCATGTGCCTATGTTGTCACCTCAGGCATCCCGATGAGCACAACAAGTGCCGCTGGGGCGTTATTCACCCCATGGGCGACCATTGCTGCCCCGAGGGAGCCGGTCTTCCAGCGCACCCACCCATAGACAAGTCCAATGGGCAGTAGCAAGAAGAAGCGGACCGGTTCGAAGTGGAAGGCGGAGAAAACCACCGCAGTGATAACGATCGTCCAGACAGCCCCAAGGCCCTTCTTGCGTAGCGAGTTAAACAACATCCCGCGAAAGGCGATCTCCTCCACGATCGGGGCCCCGACCATGATCATCACCGCAAAGATGACAAGCGCCCAAAAGGGCCCGGATTCTTGGAGGTCCAACGCAACGTCGCCCGCAGCCGAGGAGAAATCTCCCGCGATCGCTTGCGTGATCAGCGCGATGATCCCGGCCATCATCAACCCGACGAAACCGGCGAGCGCGCCCCACCCGACGTCACTCCAGGTCAAGCGCAGCCCCAGATCGATCCGCGGTCCGTTTCCCTTCCACCAGGTGACGAACAGCGGCCAACCGGCGAGGGAGATCCACGGCACCAACGTGCCAACGATCGCGGTGATCGCCAGCGGTGCTCCCAAGATCAACAACGGCGCGGCCGCCAGCAAGCCGAGGAAGAGCGCACCGAACACCGTGATGAGCGCCGAGCCGATTCCCCACCGCGGCGCCCGCAACGGCACACCGCGTGCTTCGGCTTGTGCGACGGTGACCGGACAGCCGGGATAGTCAGCCGGCTTTGCCTGGTCAACGGGGGTACTCATCGCCCCATTGTGCGCGACACCACCGACAACCCCGTTTCGGCGTCAGGCGAGGACTGCGGAAAGTTCCCCCAGGCGTGACGGCAGTACGCGGTACCAGGTCCAGTACCCGCGCTTTTCCGAGGCGACGAGGCCTGCCTTCGACAGCACCTTCAGATGATGGCTCACCGTGGGCTGGGTCAAGCCCAGCGGTTCGGTCAAGTCGCATACGCATGCCTCGCAGCCTGGCAACGTGCGAAGCAGCGCCAAGATCTGCAACCGCGCCGGATCGGCGACCGCCTTCAACAACGCAGCCAACTCCTCAGCAGTCTTCCGATCGATCTGCTCCCCCAGCCCCGATGGGCAGCACGCCGGTCCTTGGACGGCGAACTTCGGCAACACCTGATTAGGAGAGCTGGAAGCCACAGGCACGCATCCATATTGACATACATCTATCTGAATGCCAAGGTTCCACACGTGCCGCGCCGCTTGTTCGCCGAGTACCTCGGCACCGCGATGCTCGTTGCTGCCGTTGTGGGCAGCGGGATCATGGGAACGCTGCTCACGAACGACGACGCAGTCGTCCTCATCTTGAATGCGCTTAGCACAATCCTCGCCTTGGGCGTGCTGATTTGGATGCTGGGTCCGATCTCTGGAGCTCACTTCAACCCGGCAGTCACCGCAGTCACGTTGGTCAAGCGCGAAGTCAATCCCGGTGAGGGCCTGGCCTACATCGCCTTCCAAATCCTCGGCGGACTATCGGGTGTAGCCCTTGCCAACGTGATGTTCGATCTTCCCGCCTTTAATCCGTCCACCAATGCACGCAATGGGTTCCCTATCTGGCTGGGTGAGATCGTTGCCACCGCCGGTTTGATCCTGATCATTGGCGCGCTCACCCGCACCGGGCGTGGACACCTCGGACCCGTCTTGGTCCCCGCATGGATCGGCTCGGCCTACTTCTTCACCTCATCGACATCCTTTGCCAACCCAGCCGTCACCATTGGTCGATCCATGACCGACACCTTCACCGGCATCGCACCCAGCGACGTCCTGCCGTTCATCGCATTCCAACTCATCGGTGCCGCCGTCGGAGCATTGCTCACCGAAGTCCTCTATCCCCGTCAGCACCCCGAGCCGCTCGACCTACCCGATCCCGTCCATGAAAGAGGCTGACATGTCCGACAAGCCCTCCGTGCTCTTCGTCTGCGTGCACAACGCTGGTCGATCCCAGATGGCGGCCGCCTATCTCTCCCACCTTTCCGACGGCCGCATCGAGGTGCGTTCCGCCGGATCTGCACCGGGCGACGCCGTGAACCCGGCTGCTGTCGAGGTAATGGCCGAGGAAGGCATCGATATCAGCGCTGAGATTCCCAAGGTGCTGACCACCGAGGCGGTGCAGGAATCCGATGTGGTGATCACCATGGGATGCGGTGATACCTGCCCCGTCTTCCCGGGTAAGCGTTACAAAGATTGGGTACTCGAAGACCCCGCTGGCAAGGGCGTGGAGTCGGTGCGCCCCATTCGAGACGACATCAAGCGCAGAGTCGAAGCCCTCATCTCCGAGATCCTCCCTCGTTAACGAGCTGATCGGGACTCGCTGTCGCCTAGGCTCGCGGTCGTGGCGAGTATCGACCTGAATGCCGATGTGGGCGAGGAATGCGGGGATGACGTCGCACTGTTCGACGTTGTCACCACAGCCAACGTGGCCGCGGGAGGCCATGCGGGCGGAGGGGCCGTCCTTATCGAAACGGTCGCAAGTTGCGCAGCACGCAATGTCGCCGTCGGAGCGCACCCCTCCTACCCGGACCGCGAGAACTTCGGTCGCCTATCCAGGCACGACGAGTACGACTCGAAGGCCCTCACTGAACTGATCCGAACTCAGATACTCGACGTTGCTGCCGCATGCGCTGCATCAGACACAAGACTGACGCACGTGAAAGCGCACGGCGCGCTCTACCACGACATCGCCCGCGAACCCGCAGCCGCTGATGCCTTCCTCGCAGCGGTGCTGGACTCGGCGAAGGATCTCGATGCATACCTATACGTGACAGGCTCGCCGAACTCGAGCCTGCAGACAGTAGCGCAGGCTCGCGACATCCCGTTCGTCGCTGAAGCGTTCATCGATCGCCTCTACCATCCGGACGGAACACTGGTATCGCGCTCGCAACCAAACGCCGTCCACGCCGATCTGCAGACGGCCCTCACGCAGGCAACCAGCATCGTGCTCGAAGGTTGCGTCCAGACAAGTGATGGAACTGTGATCGACCTGACCGCTCAGACATTGTGCGTGCACGGGGATTCCCCCGATGCGGTTGCGATGGCTCGCGCCGTCCATCGACAGCTCACGCAACAGGGAGTGACAATTTTCCCCATCGCTCGCGCCGTCGACTAGATCGTGAACGGCATCGTGCAACCCGCAGCATGGTTCGGTGACCGCGCAGTTCTCGTCCAGGTCAATTCCACCGCCGAACGCGAATCGATAGCTTCATGGTTGACCCTTCGGATGCCCGACGCACTCATCCGACGCGGAATGGCATCTGTACTTGTCGAGACGCCAATCCCAGATCCGCACCTGCTGGCAACCGTCGAGCATCACCTATCGCGCGTAGACAAGGCAGCAACCGAGTTTGTCGAGCAAGAAGAGGTATTCATCGTCGTTGACTACGACGGCGCAGATCTCGCTGACGCGGCGGCCTTGTTCCGCGTTACACCGAGCCAACTCATCAGTGCTCACACCAGCCAAATCTGGCGCGTGGCAATGATGGGCTTCGCTCCTGGCTTCGGCTACCTCGAACCAATCGACCATGCGCTTTTGCCGTGGGTGACCCTCCCTCGTCGCGAGAACCCTCGCGCACAAGTTCCCAAGGGAAGTGTGGCCTTGGCTGCTGGCATGAGTGCGGTGTATCCGAGTCCCTCACCCGGAGGTTGGCACCTCTTGGGAACCACGACGACGCAACTGTTCGATCCGCACAATGATACAAATCCCACACTCTTCCGCCCGGGCTTACGAGTTCGCTTCACCGCCGATCCTGACGGAACACCAGCATGAGCAATTCCGCGAACGGAGTTCCCCTTGCGACGGTGCAGCGCGCTGGACTGGTCACCGTGCAGGATCTCGGACGTACCGACTACACCCACCTAGGAGTGCCCGTCTCCGGTGCCTGGCACCGCGCACGCCACCGCTTGGCCGTGGCACTTGTCCATGGCGATACCGATGACCCGTTTCCGACTGATCCCACTCTCGAGATCCTCAGCGCAGGACTGTCCCTGGCTATTCACGAACCGCAGGTCATCGCGGTCGTCGGATCGGCGGATGTGCGCATCAATGGGAGCAACGCAGCAACCGGCGTCGCGCTGCACATCTCCGAGGACTCGGTGCTCGAGATCGACCATCGCGGGCCCGGCCCGGTCTACCTTGCGCTGTCTGGTTGGCAGCCTGCGCGAACTCTCCGATCCGCTGCTACCGATTCATTCTCCCGACTCGGAGGCGCCTTCGGGGAAGGAGCACCCATCGCGCGCGGACTAGATCTTTTCGGAAATCGTGGCGATGCAAGCCGCCACGTTGGTTCCTTCCTGCGAAATACGCAACCTGCCACGGGCAGCATCTCGATTATCGCCAGCGACGATGGACTCGCAGCAGCCTTGTGCGAAAAGTCATGGCACGTGGACTCGACCGCCCGATCCGGTGTGCGGCTGAGCGGTCCGAAACTTCCCTCTCTGCCATCAATCGCCAGCATGCCCGTCGTGCCCGGCGCGATCCAACTGACTCCCGACGGCACCGTGATCGTCCTGGGACCCGACGGCGGTCTGACCGGCGGCTACCCGATCATCGGCGTAGTGGCCAGCGCCCATTTCGACCGCATGGCCGACCTCACAATCGACGACGACCTGCGTTTCGCGAAGGTCGATCCGGTGTCCGCTGTCGATGAATTCACCGCCCGCGAGCAACGCCTGGCTTCGGCGATCGTCCGCCCCAATGCCCTGACCTAGAACCGCACCGCAGCCGCCACCCTCCCCGTTGCTGCTGCGGTTGTGGCCGCGAAATCTTGATGTCGACGGCCACGCGTGACGCCGCAACGAGGAAAAGCGATGGGGCCGCACCTTTCGGTGCGACCCCATCGCGGGAGGCGGTGTTGCTGGTCGTGCTGGGTAAGGCTTAGTAGCGGTAGTGATCGGGCTTGTACGGGCCGGCCACGTCCACGCCGAGGTACTCCGCCTGCTGCTTGTTCAATTCGGTGAGGTGGACGCCGAGTGCATCGAGGTGCAAGCGGGCGACCTTCTCGTCGAGGTGCTTGGGCAGTGTGTAGACGCCGATCGGGTACTCGTCGAGCTTGGTGAACAGCTCGATCTGTGCGAGCACCTGGTTCGTGAAGGAGTTGCTCATCACGAAGGACGGGTGGCCGGTGGCGTTGCCGAGGTTCAGCAAACGACCCTCCGACAGCACGATGATGCTGTGACCATCTTCAAAGGTCCACTCATCAACCTGCGGCTTGATCGTCTTGCGCTTGATGCCCGGCAGAGAAGCAAGGCCAGCCATATCGATCTCGTTGTCGAAGTGACCGATGTTGCCGACGATCGCCTGGTGCTTCATCTTCGTCATGTCCTCAGCGGTGATGACGTCGTAGCAACCGGTGGCGGTGATGAAGATGTCAGCGGTGTCGATGACCTCGTCGAGACGGGCAACCTGGTAACCGTCCATCGCTGCCTGCAGCGCACAAATCGGGTCGACTTCGGTGACGATTACGCGGGCGCCTTGGCCGCGCAATGAGTCGGCCGAGCCCTTACCGACATCTCCGTAGCCGAAGACCACGGCAACCTTGCCGCCAATGAGGGTGTCAGTCGCACGGTTGATGCCATCGACCAGCGAGTGGCGGCAGCCGTACTTGTTGTCGAACTTGCTCTTGGTCACCGAATCGTTGACGTTGATCGCCGGGAAGAGCAGTGAACCGTCACGCTGCATGTCGTACAAGCGCAGCACGCCGGTGGTGGTCTCCTCGGTTACACCCTTGATGCCTGCCGCGATCTTGGTGAAGCGATCGGGGTAGTTGGCGAGGGATTCGCGCAGTGTGTGGAGGATGACGCGGTACTCCTCGGAATCGTTCTCATCCGCCGAGGGGACAACACCGGTCTTCTCGAACTCTGCACCCTTGTGCACCAAGAGCGTGGCGTCGCCGCCGTCGTCGAGGATCATGTTCGGACCTTCGCCGTTCGGCCAATCGAGCACCTGCTCGGTGCACCACCAGTACTCCTCCAGCGTCTCGCCCTTCCAGGCGTAGACCGGGATGCCCTGAGGATCTTCCGGGGTTCCGTTCGGACCGACGACAACCGCAGCGGCGGCATGGTCCTGGGTGGAGAAGATGTTGCACGAGGCCCAACGAACCTCGGCGCCAAGAGCCGCGAGCGTCTCAATGAGGACTGCGGTCTGGATCGTCATGTGTAGGGAGCCGGTGATGCGGGCGCCGGCGAGGGGCTTGGACTTGCCGTACTCGGCGCGCATCGCCATCAGGCCGGGCATTTCGTGCTCGGCTAGGCGGATTTCGTCGCGGCCATACTCAGCGAGGGACAGGTCGGCCACCTTGTAGTCGGGTGTGCCGTCGGGCTTATTCAAGGACATTCCTTCTCCATGGATCGGTTCATCGTGGGTATAGCTCACGCCAGCGAAGGAAGGGCTTTCGACGCACGCCGACGGGAGCGTCTCGACGGGAACCAGGGCTCCGGACCATCGGCGACGCCCCAGAGTCTGCCATGGAAGGCCACAATCCGCGCAACGGACGTGCGGGTGGGGGCCGGTTTGTGCTGGTGCGGGCTAATTGGCCAGGACGGCGATGGCCCGGCCCGTGGTGGTGACCGCGGTGGGCGGCTCCTTGGCGGTGATCGCCACCGCCTGGCCTTGACCGGCGTGGATCGCCTGCTCCCCCACCGTCACTTCGCACGATCCTTCGATGGCCACGACCAGCCGGTAGGAGCCGGTGGCCAGCTCGCCCTGCCCGTCGATGGCCTGCAGCCAGAAGGAAGCACCGTCGGGGGCGATGGTGGGTGTGCTGGTGGCGGTGTTGCGGATGAACTGGGCGGGGGTGGTGAAGTCCAGAATCTGCAGCGCGTGATCGATGAACACCGGCTTACCGGTGAGCCCGAGACGCAAGACATTGTCCGAGGAGGTCATCACCTCGAATCCGATGCCGCGCACGTAGCTATGCGGGATGCCCGGTGCGAGGTAGACCGCATCGCCGGGGGCCAGGGTGGTGAAGTCCAGCAGCGGTGTGAGGGCTACGCCGATATCATCGGGGAAATCGTGCGCAGCCTGCTGAAAAGCAGCGATCTCGTGATCGGTCAACTGCCGACTGAGGGCCCCAGCCTCCTGTGCTTGCGCGATCGCGGTTGGCAGCTGGCGCGCAAACTCTGCTGCCTGGTCCCTGCGTTCGGTGATCATCTGGATGGCGGTGACGTAGTCATGGCTATGCAACGCGGCCGCAGCGAGCGCGAGTCCGTCGATGCGCTCGATCATCTCCGCCGCATCTCTGGCCGGACGCCAACCGACGAAAGCATCGAAAGACTCAAGCGCGTAGAGCACCTCGGCCTTCTCATAGGGATCGGAAAGGATCTGCGGTCCGGCGATCTGCTGGTCTTCCCACATCTTCTTCGCGTCATGGGCATTCGGGTGCACTTGCACCGAGAGCGGTTGCCCAGCGGCAAGCACCTTCGCCAGCACCGGCGCTTGGTCACGGGTGAGGTGATCTGCCAGGTTTGTGTTGGCCGTGGCGTCGCAGTCGATAACGGGTGAGGGTCCGCTGGGGTGTACCCCGAACCACAACTCCGCCTGCGGCTGGCCACTGTGCCGATCGGCGCGCGCCCCGAGCCACCGCGCCAATCCGTCGACTACTCCCCAGGGGTAGTCCTTGACGCTGCCGTCAATGAGATGCATCAGCCGCTCGGTTGTCCGCTGCCACTCTTCCCGATGCCGCTCGGCCCGGGCGTTGCTTCATCGAGCAACATCACCGGGATGCCGTCACGAACCGGGAAACGCGTGGCGCATTCGGTGCACACGACCTCGTTTGCCTTTTCGTCAGCATCGACTTTCGCATGCTGCGGGCACGGACAGGCGAGAACGTCCCATAGGTGTGGGGACAGTCCGAGCGGGGAATTCGGATATTCGCTCATGCGTTGCCTCCTCGCATCATCGAAAGAACGCTGTCGCGCAGCTGCTGCATCGTTGCTTCATCTTTTGCTTCCACGTTGAGCCGCAAAAGCGGTTCGGTGTTACTTGGGCGCACGTTGAACCACCAATCGCCACCGTCCACCGTCAAGCCATCCATGTGATCAGTGGTCACGCCACCTTGAACGGTGAAATGCTGCTCGATGGTCGCGGTGATAGCCGCTTGATCATCCACCTCGGTGTTGATCTCCCCGGAGTCCGCGTAACGCTGGTAGCTGGTCAGCATCGAAGACAACATGGTCCCCTCCGGCGTGCCACCGAGCGCAGCGAGAGCGTGCATCGCAGCGAGCAGACCCGAATCAGCACGCCAGAAATCGCGGAAGTAGAAGTGACCAGAGTGTTCACCACCGAACACGGCATCAGTCTCGGCCATCGTCGCCTTGATGAACGAATGGCCCACCCGAGTCTTGACCGGGCTGCCGCCGTTTTCGATCACCACCTCCGGAACCGACTTCGAGGTAATCAGGTTATGGATGATCGTGGAGCCCGGGTGCTTGGCCAACTCGCGATCGGCAATCAGAGCCGTCAGAGTGGAAGGACTAACAACATCGCCCTTCTCATCTACTAGAAAGCAGCGGTCGGCATCGCCGTCGAACGCGAGCCCGATGTCGGCTCCGGTCTCGCGCACCCGCGCTTGAATATCGAGCAAGTTCGCTGGTTCGATCGGGTTCGCTTCGTGGTTGGGGAAGGATCCGTCGAGCTCGAAATACATTGCGTCGATGGTCAGCGGCAGCGCTGGCAGTCCAGCTTCGTTGGAAAGCACGGCAGGGACGGTGTAGCCGGCCATTCCGTTGCCGGCATCAACCACGACTTTCAGCGGCCGGATATTGGAGAGGTCGACGAGTTCGCGAAGGTAAGCGGCGTAGTCCACCCGAGTGTCCTGCTGGCGAACCTCCCCGATCGGTCCATCGAAGGCCGACACACCTCCACGGATCATCTCGGTGATCGCACGCAGCCCGGTTTCCTGACCCACGGGCGCAGCACCGGCGCGGCAGAGTTTGATGCCGTTGTATTGCGCGGGGTTATGGCTCGCGGTGAACATCGCACCAGGCATGTTCAACGAACCGGCGGCGAAGTAGAGGCCATCGGTGCTGCACAGTCCGATCAGCACCACGTCACAGCCTTGTTCTCGAACTCCCTCAGCAAAGCTGGCGACTAGGTCGGGCCCGGATGGACGCATGTCGTGCCCTATCACCACGCAGCCCGGACCACCATCGGTGGCGCGGATGCCCAACACGTTCACAAAGGCCGCGCCTACGTCATGCGCGAGATCCTCATCGAGTTGATCAGGGTAAATACCGCGGACGTCATAGGCCTTGATGATCGAATCGAGATCGCGCACATGGCAAGGCTATCGGCGGATCAGCTGCGAGCCCTCACCACAACCGGTCATGCTCGGTGGACTCTTTTCCACCAGCCGGATGATTCGATCGAGCAGGAGGCTCCGATTCCATTCGGGCGACCTCGGGAACTACGCGCAAATGACCCCGCCGACTGCCCCCGCCCATAGCGGGCGCCGCGGCGTCGTCGTCATTCTCTTCCGCAAATTGGTAGCGCGGACGCGCCGCCTCGCGCACCGCATTGGCCAGTGCTTCGAGATCATCGCTACTGGGCTTAAGCGCTTCCGGATCGGGCGTTATGCGCACGATCTCCCACCCACGCGGAGCGGTGAGTCGGTCGGTATGCATTTGGCATAGGTCGTAGCAGTGCGGTTCGGCGTAGGTAGCCAGTGGGCCAACCACCGCGGTGGAATCGGCGTAAACGTAGGTGAGTGTCGACACGGCAGGTTGGGTGCACGACGGCTTGGAACAACGACGACGACTCACGGATCGCACGCTAGTGCGAGCGCCGTGCCGGTAGGCGGAGCCGCGCCGATGGTGTCAGCGGGTCGCGACGGCCTCGTCCGGGAAAGCCTGCGGAACTAGCACTCGGTTGCGAAGTGGCTTCCACGGATAGCCGGTGATCAAGTTTCCGAAGCGCGAGCGTTCCTTGACACGGTGAGCAGCAAGCACCGGGCCAGAACCGGGGACCGGCGTGATGACCCCGGTGAACCAGTCGACATCGGTGGGTGGCTCGAAGGTGAGGACTCGCACCTCTCCTGCCGGGACAGACACGCGCACCGGTTCGGTCGGCTCAGCAACCTGGGTGCCACCGCGGAACGGCAGCATGGTGACATCGACCTCCACTCCGGTGGACGGAGCTGCGATCTGCACTTTCACATCGGTCGCTGCACGAACCGGGAGCCCGCTGACCGCCGCCGGGCCAGAGAACGGTTGCGCACCCGCGGTGAAGGATGCCTCGTTTTGCACGTTGCGTCCGCCGAAGAACTGCCGCATACCTGCAACGATCGGATGATCCGCGATGAGTTCCAAAGTGGCCGGGGCGACACCTTCCGGTGTGGGCGGCAGCGCCGGCGCCATGTCCAATGTGGTGACCGAACCTGCAGGGACAACGATGCTGTTGCGCTCGAAGGGCACGTAACTGCCGTCTTGGGCAAGGACGCGAACGCTGACGATGGCGTCGTTGTCGCTGGTGGACACAATCGAGAGCACACGTGGACCATCGCCCGCGAGGATCCCAGGCACGTAGACGGTGGTTGCCGGTTCCGCCGCGACAGGAATCCAGTCGGTGCCGATTGCATCGAGTCCGCTGCGCTGTTCGTCATCGACCGATGCACCGATCCGGCCCGAGCGAGCGATTACGTGGAATGCGGTGCCGTTGACTCCCGGTGCGACTTCATCAAGTCGGATGGTCACTCGGTCCTGGCCGGGAACGACGATGCCCCGGGTGGTCGGGGTGTCGATCTCTCCCTCGGGTCCGTGGATGATCACATCGACGATGGCAGATGTGACGTCTGGGTTGACGAGCACGACGCTGGTGACGCGACCGGCGACGGCACCACCACCGACGAACCAGAAGTCCGAGGCCGCGGGAGCGCACGCGGTGCTGGCCATGCCTCGGCCGCGGCCGCTGGGATCGCGGCCCCACTGATCGGCGATCAACCCTGGTGCGAGCGAACCCTCGCCAAATGCCTCTACGGGCGGGAGCTCCGTGCCGAACGCTTCGATCTGTCCCTGCTCCCCGGGCACCTTCAAGTTCGAGCTCGCGGATTCCGCTCCGGGCAGGGTGCGTAGGCCCGCCTCACCGGGGCTGTTGTCCTGCCCCGGCTGGCCGGGCACGATCGCGGCTGAGACCCGGACCCCGAGGTTGCCGCCGGTGCCCGGTTCAGGGCACAGCAGCACGCTGGAGCGGATCGGTTCAGCGGTGATGGCCGGTTCGACTCGCTGCTCCGGTTGGGCCCAAATGACTTGACCGAGACCCACGATCAGACCGAGTGCCGCGAACACTGCCAGCGCCGGAATCCACCCCGGTCGGGAATTGGTGTTAGTTGGGTTCGCGTCAGTCGGGTTCGCGTCAGTCGGCTTGATGTTGGTGTCCTCGCTCATCCGCGCACCTCCCCCGAAGGCTCCCCACCATCATCGACAGCACCTTCTGGGGACAAAGCGCTTGCCCCGGATGCTGCGGCCACGACCATCGCCGGTTCGTCTGCGAAGGCCGGGGTATCTGCAGCATCGGGGGCGTCTGGATCGTCGGGGTCCGGATCGATGACGCGGCGCTCCGGCAATGCCAGGATGATCAATGCGACGATCACGACTCCTTGCAACAACAGCCACAGCCGGCGCGGTCCATCGTCGAAATCTGCCACCACTTCGCCAGTCGCGATTTCCGCGGGCACAACGTACGCAGCAGACCAATTGAGTGGCTCAGGCAGTGCAGCTGGTGTCAGCACACGTCCATCCACCTGGGCATTCCAACCGGAATCGGTCACCACACCTAGCCACAGAACCCGTGAGCCAACTTCCACCTCGAGGGCTTCGGGAAGGACTTGATCAAGGTAGGGGTCGGTGCCCACGACTCCAGGCTGGGCAACATCAAGGGAGGTCGGCACGAACTCTGCAGTAGCCGGGTTCACGTCGAGTACTTGCGCTCGTGATGTGACACCGCCAATGCGCCAGAGCACTTCGCCCTCGGCGCTGGCGAGCCGGCGCACACCAGGTTCGGAGTCAAGCGCAGGAACGATCGACCTAGAGGAGTCGGAAGCGAGTTTGACGTAACGAACGCCGTAGGAGCGAAGCGCATCGACTTCGCCACCACCTCGGCCAGAAGCAAGATCGGCAACATGCCGATCCAGCGGTGCCCACACGCTCGCCGGTGGGGGTGTGTCGGCGTCGCCGAGCATCAGTGCGTCACCGCCAAGCAGGGTGTAGCGCACCTGGCCTTCACCGTTGTCGGACAAGATGAGCGTTCGTGGCGCTTGCGGTCCGATGGCTTCAGCGGCTACGAAGGCCGGCACGTCGCTTGCCGGTGCGCGCACGAGGACATCGTCGGTAGCCGGAATCCACCACACGGCGGCGAGAGCAGGCGCGAGAAGGGCAGTCAGAGTCGCGATCACGGCTAGTGGTTGCCCAAGCGTGAAGTTCTGGCCGACGAATCGCTCGCGTAGGCCTTCGACTGCCACTCCGCCCGCCGCGATCATTGCCAATCCGGCCAGCAAGGTCATCGGCCCTGGCCACGGTCGGATATCGGTCAACGAACCCGGGGCCGCAACAGTGGTGAGTGTCTGGGTGACTCCGAGGATGAGCGCCACCAAGGCCACGAGCCACCAGGCACCGACAATCGAGATGGTGTCGCGACGGAACAACGCGAGCAGGGCAGCAAAAACCACTCCACCGGTGATCCACAGCGGATTCATCCCCGGACCTCCAGGGTGCAACAAGAAGACATCGACAGGTCGCAGATTCGGATCCACGATGCCGGGAATGTTCAAGCCCGGCTCCAGCAAGAACATCGTCGGGTTGGTGAGCAGATGCAGCGACCACGGGAGCAATGCGATGAGTGGAGCCAGGATCGCGATCGCAAAGCGCGCGATGATTCCCCAGGTACCCGCGCGATCCCGACCTGCCAGACGAAGCCAGATGATGATCGAAGCGACGACAACGAGAACAACCGCCACTAGCCACACCCCCGGGGTGGCAGCAACAATCACCGACATCAGCAGCGCGGTTCCAGCGGCACGTCGAATGGTTCCCGATCGGCGAGAGAGTCGAACGAACGATCGGATTGCGAATGGCAACACGATGGCGGTGATGGTTGTTCCCACGCGACCTTGTTCAACGGCTCCAGTCATTGCAGGGAGCAGTGCGTAAGCCGCACCCATCCACGCTCGGATGATTTTGCTGCGGACCATGCCGCGGGCCGCGTAGTAGGCGCTCCAACCAGCTATCGGAACGGCCAGGAGCAGCAGCGTGCTCATTGCCCAGTGTGCGTTGCCAAACAAAGCCGTCGCCACCGTGGCAATGACGATCAAATAGGGGGGCGATGGAGCAGTGGAACCCGGACCAACGTCATGCCAAGCTCGCAGATAGGTGCTCCACACATCGCTCGCACCAGAGGGGGCGGGTAGCAAAGCGCCGCCTTGCAAGACTCCCTCACCCCACCAAAGCGCACGGGTTGCAATGATCGCAATGACGACAAGCACGAGCGTGATCAGCACACTGGGTTTGGTCAGCACGCGACGCACAAAGCCGGCCGATTGATCGGGCAAGTAGGCAGCGTCTTCGTCAATGGGACCGGAGTCCAGCGCACTGAGCGAGGTCGGGGCGGCCGTAGAACTCGTCGTCACCAACCCTCCGACAGCCTCGGCTGCCTCTCTGATCTGATCGATGGTGGTCGGTCGCAGGCTGCGGGTGACCGATGCGGGTTCGGTGCTCGTGCGGGCAATAGATGCGCGCGCAGCCGCTAACCGCCGGGGGTGAATGGCGACCGCAATCACTGCGCCCACTTCTTCTCGTGCGGCCCGCAGATCTTTACCGATCCCGTACACGATTGCCCGCACCAGCGAACCGATGAACAGGCGCAGCGCTTCGAACGGTGCCACCGCGACAGGCGCGTGCGCGAGCAATACCCGAACGGCAGCCTCCCGGTCTGCCCGGTGCGGTCGGATGGAGGTATCGCGCCGCCCGTGCGCAGATGCTTCACGGTGATGCACCACTGCATCGGTGGCCACCATTACCCGACCACCGGCCCGATGCACCCGCCAGCAGAAATCCAGATCGTCACGGAACAACGGCAGCGTGGGATCAAAACCTCGTAACTCATCCCAAACATCCCGGCGCACCAACATTCCCGCGGTACTTACGGCCAATACATCACGGTTGCCGTCATGTTGACCTTGATCGTGTTCCCGGCGCTCAAGTCCAGTCACCCGCCTTCCATCAGCGTTGACACTCACCCCCACCTCGAGCAGCAGCCGGCGGTCATGCCAGCCGAGGACCTTCGGCCCGAGGACCACTACAGATGGGTGGTTGTCCGCAGTGTCGAGGAGTCGCTCCAAACACGTGGGATCCGCGGCACTGTCGTCGTGCAACAACCACACCCAGGAAACAACGTCCGGCGGCAGCGGTGGTTCCACCGCCGGCACGGCGGCCAATCCTGCAGCAACCGCAGCACCGAATCCGTCGTTGGCCTCACGGAGCACCACCCGGTGATCGCCAAGCGATTCGGTGAGCACCGCAGCGCTGGCGTCATCGGAGGCGTTGTCCACCCCGATGACTTCATTTGTCTGCCGAGTTTGTTGCGCCAGGGTGGTCAGAACGGCCGGAAGCCACACAGCCCCGTCGTGGGCAACGACCACTGTGGTCACGTGATGGCGGCGGCGCGGGAGAATAGGGGCGTCATCGACGTCGAAGAATGGATCGGAGTCGAAGTCGAGGTCGGTTTCCACGTCGAGAGGATCGACGGCGATACCGGCGTCCTCGGGGGAAGTGGACTCGCTCACCGGGTCAGGGTACGACCCCCAACGAGGGGACAGGTGGACCCTCGTCGGAGCATCAGCAAGCGGTGCAGGGGTTAGGAGACAGCGCGCTTCTTCAGTCGTCGCCGCTCACGCTCAGATAGGCCACCCCAAATGCCAAAGCGCTCATCGTTGGCAAGGGCGTACTCCAGGCAGTCATCGCGCACCTCGCAGGACAAACACACCCGCTTGGCCTCCCGGGTGCTGCCACCTTTCTCAGGGAAGAAAGCCTCCGGATCGGTCTGGGCGCACAGCGCCTTTTCCTGCCATCCGAGCTCCTCGACATCGGACAGTGGCAGTAGCGCTAGCTCTGCGATCGTTCCTCGGTCGGACAAGGCAGACTCCTTTTGGCACAAGCACGCACTCGCTCGCGGATAACGAATGCTGTTACGGGCTGTATTACACGCGTGTCATTCACGTTCGTCAAGCCCGAGATGGTCAAAACGGACATTGGATGTGATTAATCGGGCGCGTCGCCGTGTGCAATGCGCCACACCGGGTGATTTTCCATTGGCAGCGTCCCCTTTCCGGGGGACTGACAACTCGCATCGGATTGCCTGCTGATTGGATGCGCGGATGCGCGTGACAGCTCTTGCCGGTGGCATCGGTGGTGCGCGCTTCCTGCAAGGACTCCTTGCTCACCTAGGTGATGGCGGCACCAACGACGACGTCACCGTCATCGGGAATACCGGTGATGACATCTGGGTACACGGCCTGCGTGTGTGCCCTGATCTCGACACCGTGATGTACACCCTCGGTGGTGGGATCGACACCGATCGTGGCTGGGGTCGACAAGACGAGACCTTCCATGCGAAGGACGAACTTGCGGCCTACGGGGTTGAGCCGACGTGGTTCGGTCTTGGAGATCGTGACATCGGCACCCACCTGGTGCGCACGAGCAGTTTGAACGCCGGCTATCCACTGTCCGCCGTGACCGCCGCGCTTTGCGAACGCTGGCAGCCGGGCGTGACGTTATTGCCGATGAGCGATGAACGCGCCGAGACCCACGTGTTGGTCGATGATCCCGACAATCCCGGGCACGAAACCGCACTTCACTTCCAGGAGTGGTGGATCAAACACCGCGCTCGCATCCCGGCTCGCGGTTTCGTCATGGTGGGCATTGAAAGCGCCAAGCCGGCACCCGGTGTGATCGAGGCCATTGAGTCCGCCGAAGTGATCGTCTTGCCCCCGAGCAATCCGATCGTTTCGATCGGTTCGATACTCGCGGTTCCTGGTATTCGCGAAGCGATCACCGACAGCAGTGCGACGGTGGTTGGGGTCAGCCCGATCATTTCTGGAGCACCCGTCCGCGGGATGGCCGATGCCTGCCTACAAGCCGAGGGCATCGCTACCACCGCCGAAGCCGTGGCCGCCCACTACGGACCTCGGGCCGCCGGCGGGCTACTCGACGCCTGGCTCGTGGACACCTCGGATGCGGCTAGCGCTTCGGCAATTACCGCGTCGGGAATCGCTTGCCGGGCGGTGCCACTTTTCATGTCCGACGTCCACGCCAGCAGGGAAATGGCACGGCAAGCCTTCGATCTGGTTACTGAACTTCGCGGTGTCGATGGCAGCCCTGGTTGAATGGCGCAATGGCGTCGCCGAATACCGAGGAGGCTTTCACCTCATCTGACGAGTGGGTGCGCGTCTCCCCCAAGCTCGTGACCGCGCGGCGCATAGTTCTGGGGATATCCATGCTGCCGATCATTGCCGTGGTCGTGGTCTTGTTCATCTTGCCGATCCCAGCGTTCATTCCGGTCATCGCCGCACTTGCTGGTCTGGTGTTTTTTATCTGGGCCTGGTGGCTGATCGGGCGCCGCGTGCGCTCCTACGCCTATTGCGAGCGCGATGATGACCTCCTCGTCTCCAGTGGCATCTTGTTCCGGCGGTTGGTGATCGTCCCCTACGGACGCATGCAACTTGTCGACGTTACGGCGGGGCCGATCGATCGAGCACTAGGTGTCACAACTGTTCAACTGCATACCGCGGCTGCTACTACCGACGCCTCGATACCCGGACTTGAGCCGACTATCGCCGCCGACCTGCGCGACCGACTCGCACACCGCGGCGAGACACGTTCGGCTGGCCTGTAGGAAGGTGGGGTCAGCCATGAACGACTCACCCCCGCCGGAGCCGACGAGCACGATCGGTGATGACCTCGGGTTAGGGCTCTCGGCGCCCGGCAGCGCACTGTTCGATGCACATGGCCATCGCAAAGTGCATCCAATCTCGCCGTTGGTGCACGCCGTGGCCGTTTTTCCCGCGATGGGTGGCGTCGCCATAGCGTTCTCAGCATCAGGGGGTGCAGCTGTCGCAAGTCGGCTTTCGAGTCTGCCGGGACTTGAAGCCCTCTCCGCGCTCTCGCCAATCCTTGCGGCAATCGCGGTCATCGCTGTGCTTGCTGCACTGTTCAGTTTGATCGTCGCGGCCTACCAGTACGTTGCTTGGCGCGCGCTCTCCTTCTGGTTCGACGACGACGGTGACTTTCGCATGCAATCTGGTGTCCTCTTTCGACAACAACGACGAGTCCAACTCTCCCGAATCCAGGCAGTGGACGTCACCCAGCCGCTCGCTGCTCGCGTGTTCTCCATGGCAGTTCTGGTCATTGAGGTGGCCGGACAGGATGATTCGCGCGTTCGCTTGAAGTACCTCACCCTCGCCGACGCCCGCGAAATCCGACGCGAAGTGCTCGCCCGGGCTGCCGGCCTGGCGGCAGACACCGCCGAAGCTCCCCAAGACATCGTCACCAAGGTGCCGACCGGTCGACTGGCATTTTCGCTATTGCTTCGCCTGAGCACCGCTGGACTGCTGTTGCTGACCGCCGTCATCATCCTCGCCAGTTACCTCACAGAAGGCTGGGCCGGCATTGGCTTCGCCTTAGTGACAGGTGGTGTGCCGCTTATCGTGGTGATAAGTGAGTACATCCGCTTCCACGGCTTCACCGTTGCGCAATCACCGGATGGCTTGCGGCTGCACTACGGGTTGTTGCGAACCGAATCACGCACGGTGCCACCGGGACGTGTGCAGGCTATTGAGTACGTAGAACCCTTGTTATGGCGAAGATTCGGCTGGACTCGCGTGCTGGTGACCATCGCCGGTGTTGGTGCCGATTCCTCGGGCGGCAACCAACGCCAGCAGGGCAACACCGTTCTCATCCCGGTCGCCGGCATCGATCAGGCGCACGATCTTGTAGCCCGCGTATTGCCAGATCTGGATACCAGCTCACTCACCTGGGTCGCAGCACCCAAGCGCACATGGAAGCGCTCGCCGATTCAGTGGCGCAACCTCGCAGTGGGCTGGGATGAGGCGGCCTTCGCCACCAGGCGAGGTCGCGTGACCAAGCGGCTAGCGGCCCTCCCGCACGCGCGCACCCAGTCGGTGCGATGGACACAGGGTCCGTGGGAACGCGCTTTGCGTCTGGCAACCCTGCACATCGACACCACACCTGGTCCCGTAGCGGTTTCGGGCCTGCACCTCGATGGTGACCAGGTTCTCGAGATTGCGTACCACCAGGCAGATGCAGTCCGCGAAGGGCGTAGCCGTGACCGATCAATCCACTGGGGGCAGCAATGAACGCAGGCTTCAGTGTGCTTGCCATTAACGTCGATCGCCGATTCGAAGTCAATGATGATCTGCCCGCGATCCTTGGATCCGCGCTGGGCAGAGCCCAATGGCCCGATGGCACCAGTGGCGTGATCGACGGGGACGTAATCGTCATCACAAGCAAAATCATTGCGAAGGCCGAAGGTCGAACAGTGCTGGCCGAATCCCGTGATTCGGTAATCGACGACAACACCCACCGACTCGTTGCGACGAAACAGACGCCACGGGGAACGACGAAAATTGTGCAAACAAAAGACGGATTGGTTCTCGCCGCAGCGGGGGTGGATGCCAGCAACACACCTGCTGGCACCGTCGTTTTGCTGCCGGAGGACTCCGACGCATCGGCCCAGCGGTTGCGCACAGAGCTCAGCGCCCTACTGGAATGCGATATCGCCGTGATCATTACCGACACGATGGGCCGTCCGTGGCGCTTAGGCGTCACGGATGTCGCGATCGGCTCCGCGGGCTTGCGCGTGCTGGACGACTACACCGGGCGCACCGACGAGTTCGGCAACACCCTTGAGATGACGATCGTGGCGATTGCCGATGAAGTCGCCGCCGCCACCGATTTAGCAACCGGCAAACTCAAGGGATCCCCACTAGCGATTGTCCGTGGCCTAGGTCACTTCCTGGACGATTCAGGTCAACAAGCACGCGATGTCGTTCGCCCATTGGATGAGGACCTCTTCCCATTGGGCACAACGGAAGCGATAAGTCAGGGCGCACGCGGTGCTGTGGCGCGGCGGCGCACCATCCGCCACTTCACGGATGAACGCGTGGACCCGGTAGCCATCGAGCGCGCCGTCGAGGCTGCGATCCTGGCACCGGCACCGCACCACAGTGAACCGTTCCGCTTTGTTGTTCTTCGTGCAGATGACCCGCACCAGCATGAGCAGCGCATCGCGCTCTTGGTTCACATGCGTGAAGCCTGGGTCTCGGATCTGTCGAGCATCGACGGCAAGGCACCGGAGGAGATTGATCGTCGCGTCTCTCGAGGAGATCTACTGCGAACCGCACCGGTGATGATCGTGCCCATCGTCGATCTTGATGCCGGCGCGCACACCTACGTTGACGATCGACGCAACAGCGCCGAACGTGATCTATTCATGGTTGCCGGTGGCGCAGCCGTGCAAAACCTCATGATTCAACTAGCCGCCGAGGATCTGGGTTCGGCCTGGATATCTTCGACCATGTTCACCCCGCACATCGTTCGTGACTTCTTCCACCTAGGACCGAGTGCTATGCCACTAGGGGCCGTGGCCATCGGGAAACCAGCCCAACAGGCCAAGGATCGCCCAGCCCGGCGAGCAGCTGAGTACCTAATCGATCCGCAGCCTCAGGAATCCGTGGAATAACGGATCGCAACATCGCTCAATTCCACGTTTGGCCACACGCGCGCACCGTTGCGCAATTCATTGCCCGCTCCGATCACGGCACCGTCACCGACCACCACGCCGTGCAGATCGCAGTTTTCGCCGATGCGAGCACCAGCGCCAACGATGCTGTCCACCACACGCGATCCGCCTCCAATTACGGCTTCGTCAAAGACGACAGATCCTTCGACAACGGCGCCAGCACCGATCGCAGCACCCCGGCCGATTACCGAACCACCCGAGACTTCGGCCGAACCATCGATAACGGCCCCGTCCAACGCGAGCGCTTCACCGGTTAGCGCAACCGCGGGTGATGGTGCTTTACCGGTCACCAGATCCTTGCTGCCTTGCACGAACGCCAACGGCGTCCCGAGATCGAGCCAGTAACCCTCGTCCACCACCCCACGCACGTTCGCACCGGCAGCAAGCAGCCCGGGGAAAGTCTCGCGCTCGACCGACACCACGCGACCTGCAGGGATCTGTTCGATCACCGATCTCTTGAAGACGTAGCAACCCGCGTTGATGAGATCTGTGACGATTTCCTCGGGCGACTGTGGCTTTTCCAAAAAGGCTTCGACCCGGCCATCAGCGTCAATGGGAACGAGTCCGTAGGCGCGTGGATCAGGCACCGGCGTCAAGTACAAGCTCACGTCGCTATCAGCTTGCACGTGCGAGGTAACCAGCCCACGGATGTCAAGCCCGCTGAGGACGTCGCCGTTGAAGACGACCACCGGATCATTCGCCGCGGATTCCAAATGGGTCAGCGCATATCGAATCGCACCACCAGTGCCGAGCGGTTCCGGTTCCGTTGCAATGACGATTTCGATCCCCAAGTCCACACCTTCGATGAACTCGGCAAATACCTCCGCGCGGTAACTCGTCGCCAACACGATGCGCGAAATACCGGCATCACGAGCCCTGGTGATTTGGTGCACCGTGAACGGAACACCAGCCACTGGCAACATCGGCTTGGGCGTGTTTACGGTGAGCGGGCGCAAACGTGTTCCCTGTCCCCCGACGAGCAGTACGGCCTCGGTCATCGGGCAAGGGTGCCATAGCCCAACGGGGCCTCTTGTCGGACAATGTGTTCATGCCCCAAGCGCCGATGGATATTCGCGGTGCCTTGTCAGTACGCAGCGATCCGGCGCAACCGCTGGTAACCCACATCGGACCCGATGGTCGGATGGAACTTTCCGGTGCATCCGTGGCTAACGCCGCAGCCAAGATCGCAAACGCACTCGCGAGTCACTTCGATCTACAGGCCGGTGATTCCGTGGGTGTTCACATCCCCTGGCATTGGCAGCGGGTCACCTGGCTCATCGGCATTTGGAGCGCTGGATGCACTGTTGTTCCTAGTGGCGGCGAGGAGTGCGATCTCATCGTGGCCGGACCCCAAGAGGCCGCGGGTCTACCGGGCACCGTTCAGGTGGTCTCTATGCATCCATTCGGAATGCCACTGGACGCCGCAGCGATGGCCCAGTTGCCGCAAGGAATCGAAGACGTCACGCTGGCGGTGCGCGCCCAACCTGATCAACAGGTGTTTGTGGCTGATCACAGCAAGGAGTTAGCCCTTGACGGACTCACCCAAGCCGAACTGCTGGCCAAGGGACGCACATGGGCGGGGCGGTATCCCGGGATTACTCGGTTGGGCATGGTCCCGGGACCAGATCAGTGGTGGCTCCCAGCAATCTGGCCATTGGTGAGCGACGGCGCGGTTGTCTTGGCAGAAGACATCGACGACGAACGTCGCACCGCAGAGCAGATCGAAGCGGTTGCCGATTAAGGCGTGACGTTGACCGTGATGTCCTGGCTCGCGCCGGCGGCCTGCTTCTTCGCCACGACGAGGATCCGGTAGGTGTAGCTCGCTCCAGCGGGTGCGGCCTTCTTGATCCGGAAAACCACTCGGCCACCCTTCTTGGTCTTCGAGCGTTGAACAGTGCGCCATTCGCCATCAACGAGCGCCTGACGCCACACCGTGAGCCCCTTGCGCTTGGGGCGCACCTTCGCTTTGATCGTGAACGACTTGCCTACTGGAACGTTCATTGCCTGCGGCGTGGTCAGCGCCACCGTGCGTGCCTTGACGCTTGGTACCACCGAGACTCGGATCGGTTCCCCGACTCCGATGGGCTGCTTCTTGCGTACCACCACCACCCGGTACTGCTGTGTGGTGTTCGGCGGCCAAGCCTCTTTGACCTTGTAGCGCACACGGCCGTTCTTCTTGGTTCGCTTCTTTTTGAAGGTGACCCACTCGCCGTTGTCCAGCCGCTGGAACCAGACTCGCAATCCCTTGCGCTTGGGGGTCACCTTCGCCTTGATGACGAACGGCTGGAGCGCCTTAACCTCCCTTTCGGCCGGCGTGAGCATCGAGACCTGGCGCTCGTAGTTCACGGTCGGTTGCGCGGGTTGTGCGGGCGCCTGCGGAGCGGCGACGGGAACGCCGGCGCTTCCGTTGATCGCATTGATGTAGGAGGACTTCAAGCCCAGGGCATTGCGCAGTTGATTGCCGCTGCGGGCGACGGTGCTGCCATCAGCGAGGGTCGCCTGCACGGTCTTCGCAACGCCCGAGGGGTCCCGGTCAACGATCTCGACCTTGAACACCTCGCCAACGCCGAAGGCTTGGGCCATCTCCACCTGCCCAACTGACTTTTCCCAAGCCCGATTCGGATTCTCTTCGCTAAGCGACCACGGATCTGCAACAGATCGCACGTACGGCAAGTCACCGCCCCATTGATCAGCGCTGGCCTGGCTCGCCCCTCCGTTAGAGGAGGAGTAGAACGCCCTGATCGGTGAACCCTCATACAAGATCACCATGCCGGTGTTCGGCGACGCGTGTGTGGCGTTCACCGCGGCAACCCAGCGCTCACCCTGGGGCCCTGACTGCTTGGCCCAACCGGCGAAAACTTGATCGGAGTAGGGCCCGCGACCGTCATCGACATGGCAGTCGCACGCTCCGCGCACTCCCGATTCGATCTTCGACAACGCATAGGTGCGAGCCGCCAGCACCTGCGCCTGCAGCGCCGCGTCGGGCCACGAACTGCTCACTTCGGCAATGCCGTACAGGTATTCCTCGTGCAGTCGCAGGGAATTCACCGCGTTCAGTCGAGTTGCTGAGGGTGAACCCTTCGGCAGTACCTCGATCGTTCCGTAGCGGTAGCGATGGCCTTCAGAATCGAAGTTTCCACCCTTGTCGACCACGTTCGCCAGACCAGACCACGTGAGCGTCGCGCTGGGGAAGATTCCAAGTTCCTGGCGAGCACCGCCGACAATCTTCGCCGCCTGCACTCCACCGGACTCACCGGTGAAGTAGAAGCTCTCGCCTGGGCCCGCTGTGACGATATTGCCGCCCAGGTTGGCCTGAACCGTGCCGTCGCCTTCTACGGCTTCACCGCGCACACGCACATGCTTCTTGTCGTACTCCAGGTTCACTCGGATGTTCATGTCGTCTTGCACGGGTTGCACAGTGGTGCCTTGGTAGTAGTGCGTAACGATCGATGCCGCATCCATCCCGGCGTTCGCCATCGCCAGAGCGCCGTACTGGCTCATCCCCACGCCGTGCCCGAAGCCCGCACCGCTGAGAGTGAAAGACGCAGGGGCTCCGCAGGGATCAGGCGGGGAGGTGGGGGTTGCCAGTACCCGCCCAGAACTCACCCACGGGTAGAGCGCTTCAGCCCCAGCACTGGCGTTCATGGCGATTGTGTAGTTACCCGGCGGCACTTGGTTACCGCTCTCATCGCGCTGATCCCAATCAATCTGCAGCGGGCCAGGTGCGGCTTGTTGGCCGCTCAAGTTGCGGACGATGTCACCGCACCGGTTGGTAATCGCGACGGTCCATGACAACGGAGCGTTGGTAGATGCAGTGATCGACATTGGTCCACCAGCCCAGGCAGCGGGATTGGCAGTCGGGTTGACCATTCCCACGCCCATCTTCGCCGTGGTGGCGGCACGGATGGCCGGGATCTGCTCCTTTAGATTCTTACCCGGGCAACTCGTCGCGCCGATATCTCCGTGCCCGCCAACAACAAGCGCCGTCGCAACTTCACCGGGGTTATATCGGGAAGTGTCCTCGTCTGAATCGGAGACAAGCGGGATCGTTCCGTTCGGATCGCGGTGATGCATCGCGAGCTTCCATGCCGTCAACGACGACACCGAGTCGACGAGCGCCGCCATCTGATCTGCCGGTGGCTTCGCCTTGGCGAAATTACCGATCGCAGAGATCGCGAACGTCTGATCGTTGAAACCAGCGGTATGGCCGCCGACCACGGGCTGATCCAGGCCTCCTGCGCGGCCTTCGTACAGCCGGCCGAACCGATCGACCAGGAAGTTGTAGGCCATGTCGGAGTACTTCAAGCCCTTGGTGAACCAGCTGTAGAGGTTACGGACCTGCTTAGCGGCCTGCTCCGGGCTGTAATCGTTCTTGGTAGCCGTGTGGTGAACCAACGCAGCCTTGATAGTGGGCGAGTAACGCGCGGACCCGCGACGAAGACTCTCGTCGGCGCCCCACTCTGCGCGAGAAATAATCGGCGGCATTGCAGCCACCGTTCCGGCTCGAGCAACTGACACCGGCTTGATAACCGAGCCATCAGGCGGCTCCGGCAGCTGCGCATCAGCCTCTTCGACCGGGTTGTCGACGAACACCACCTCGGCACCGCCTGGCTCCTGCCCCCCGGGGGTGTCGATCCGCACCTGGATGCCGTCGGCTTCATCGGTCAAGAGCGGGTTGGTGCCGTACCGGATTCCGCGTGCTTCAGGGGAATCACCATCTGGTCCATGGTCGGTGAGGGTCAACGGCTCCCAAGTGCTCCAACCCGAGTCCTCGCGCACACGCACGAGCACTCGAGTGCCTGGTTCGAAAGGTTCATCGGCGGTAATTCCGACTAAGGAGAACGGGTCGACCGACTCCGCGCGGGCCGCAATTGCCGGCTCTAAATCTTGTGCTGGTTGCTGGGCGTTCTCGCTTGCTTCGTCGTGCCCGTGTTCGTCGTGCCCGTGCTCGTCATGCCCGTGTTCGTCGCTGGTGAAGGTCAGCGTCGCCGACCCTGCCGGTGCCAGACCGAGATCCTCCACGCGTGCGTTATCGACAAGGGAATCCCACGAGGCCATGGCCACGGTGGATTCCTCGATGACCGATGGGTCCACTCCCGATAGCGGCAGCGAGCTGCTTGTGGCCGTGACGGGTTCGCGCTGGAGTACCTGGCGATCACCAAAGTCGCCAGGCAGCGAGCCGACCACCGGCACGGTGAGGCCCGCAGCAACCACCGCGGAAGCCACGATCGAGACGGTCAACGCTCGCCGCACGGAGGCCTCCTTTCGGCCGAAATCGCTCGTCGGCACCTGGCCAACAGTTGGGACGCTTTAGCGACATTGTTGACACAAGCCCGTGATGTTCGTCCACGGTGCCATGGTTTTGCCGGATATACAAAGCCTCACACGGCTCACCCGTCACACTCGTCACCGGCGCGCCCGGAAATCGGAACGTTGCCCAGCGGTGGTGCGTCCTAGGGGAAGATCCGACCCGCGCTGCGTACGATGCAATTCCGTTCATCCCCCACAGCTATCCCGCCGAACCCGAAAGGCCCGCTGAGTGACCGCACGATCTGCCACCCGCCGCTGGTCCACGATCTTGGCGGGGATCACCTCAGGCGCCGTACTCGTCGTGACGGTGATTGGTGCCGGGGTGACCTCGGTGATGGGACAACTCGAAGGCAACATCACCGCCCTGGATATCTCCGATCAAACGGGCGTCTCGATCCCGGCCACCGAATCCGTCGTGGTCGACGAGGAAACCGGCGAGACTTCGCCCTTCACCATGGTGGTGATGGGTAGCGATTCACGCACGGGTAAGGGCAACAAGGGCTACGGCAGTGCTCAGAATTTTGGCAATATCGAGCGCAGCGACACCACGATCGTGTTCCATGTCAACGCCGATCGTTCCCAGGCGATTGGGGTAAGCATCCCTCGCGACACATTGATGATGCTGCCCGAATGCACCAAGGATGGAAAAACGGTTGGCGGATACGAAGGCCGATTCAACGAGGCGATGGTTCTCGGCGGCCCAGGATGTGTACTCAAAGCCATCAACCAGATTTCCGGACTCGATATCGACAACTTCATGGTCATCGACTTCGCGGCGTTCAAACGGATCACCGAATCCATCGGTGGCGTCGAAATTTGCCTGGAAGAGGACATCAACGATCCGCTCAGCGGCTTGAAGTTGGACAGGGGTCTTCACACGGTCACTGGTGAAGAAGCCCTGGCTTTCGTGCGCGCCCGTAAAACCCTCGGCGATGGCTCTGACACCTCGCGGATCCGCCGCCAACAGGCCTTCTTGTCCTCGATGGCTCGCCGCGTGCTGTCCAGTGACATTCTGCTCAACCCGGCCTCGCTGTTGGGGGTGCTGAATGCGGCCACCGAAAACCTCACCGCCGATCCGCAGTTGGCCAACATCGAGAACCTTCGCGATCTCGCCGTGAGCCTGCGTGACCTCCGCCCGAAGGACATCACTTTCACGACGATGCCGTGGAAGCAAACCGGAGATGGCGCCACTGTTCAGGTAGCGAAGAAGCGCGCCAATCCACTGTGGGATGCCATAGCGAACGACACCCAGTGGCCACCAAAAGCAAACAAGGATCAACCACTTCTAAAGAAGGCACCTGAAGAGGTACGTGTGGAAATCATCAACGCCACCGGCCAGAAAGGCACCGGTAAGCAGGCCAAGCGTGCCCTCACCGATCAAGGCTTCAACGTGGTGAATGTCAACAAGATCAAAGACGCCAACCTCGGTGAATACCCCGATCAGGACACCATCTGGTTCGATCCGGATTGGGATGTCTCGGCCAAGACACTGATCTACAGCAGCGAAATCGAGAGCACCGAAGAGGTACCAGGGCAAGGTGGCACCATGCGGATGATCATCACCGAACCTTTCACCTCGGCTCGAGCCGTCACGATCTCCGAAGCCACCAAGGACCTCACCGCGAACGTGAATACCGGCGACGAAAACTTCTGCGCCTCTTAACCCCGAACGGGCAACTTGCGAGTGCCGAATGGGCATTCACACATAACGACGACGCATCACACGACGGGCGGCCGACCAGCCTTGCTCATCCGCCACACCGTGCTCCAATGCATGGGACGGCGCTCAGCAGGTGCAACGCGGATGCCTTCACCCAATCCGGCGAACCAGGCGCTCAGCGCTTCACGGTTGCGAACCCGTGCAACGGTCAGCAGCGCCCAACTTCCGACGTACAGGGGCTCTAGCGGTGCGGGCAGGTTTCGGCGCGCGAGCCACACGCGGTTGCGCGCGTTCATCCGATAGAACTCTTCGTGCCGCAACGGGTTGATCACTGGGTGATGCACAACAAGATCACCGGCGTACCAACAGGTGAACCCCGCATCCCATACCCGCCAGACCAAGTCGATGCCCTCGTGTGCGTAGAAGAACTCCTCGGGCCATCCACCTGCTGCGTCAAAGGCTGCGCGCCGAATTGCGGTGGCTCCCTCCCACAAGGTGGTGGCCGGTCCCGACCGGGTGCGATCGCCCACCCGTAGACGCGGAACCCAGCGCCCCGGCGGCTCCAACCCGGTCGGATCCTCTACGCGCGGTTGAATCAAGCCGAGCTCCGAGTCGGACTCGAATCGGCCTTTGATTGATGCGAGGAAATACGGGTCCGGCAGCGAGGCGTCGTCATCCAGAAAGAACAGCAAGTCGCCACCCACATGCATGACCCCTGCGTTGCGGCCGGCGGGGATGCCGACGTTCTCGGTGAGTCCGACGCCAAGCACACCTTCGGGCAATCCGATTGGCTCCCAACCATTGCCAACGACCACGATCTCCGCCTGAACGTCCTGCTGGGCAAGAACCGAGTCCAGAGCGCGACGCAGATCTTCGGGGCGCTGCCCCATCGTCAAGATGACAACGCCGATATCGGTGCTCATGCGCGCAATTTGCTTGAGGAGACGATCGCGAGGAAGTGCCCGATCACCGTGATCACCGCCAACGTGGCAAGGGCAGCAACGAGGAACTGCGTGGCACCGAGGTCTCCGAGGAACGCATCGACGATCCCCGCAACCAACGCCAGCAATGTGAGTTCAACCGAGTGATACGCGCGGTAGAACGGGAAGAATCGGGCCAGACGGCGCAGCCGGCGCACTCCAGAAGCTTGAGGTGTTCCAACACCCTTGGCGTCCGCGAGTTTGGGCAGATCGTTATAGGCACGAGAAACGTGCACCATGTCGTTTAGCGCTTTGTTCAACAGGACGAGCACGGCCAGCAGCGCACCGATCAACGGCCAAGGAGTACCGAGCCAGCCGGCGTCGGGAAAACCTGCAGCGCGCAAACCCAGTGCAATCGGGATCAGGCTCTCGGTCAGATAGTGGCCGACACGGTCGAGAAAGACACCCTTGGGCGAAGACGTCTGTCGCCAACGGGCGACCTCTCCGTCGCTGCAATCCCACAGCATCTGCAGTTGGCCCAGGATCGCCGCAAGGAAAACACCGGGAAGTCCGGGGATGAGTAACGCCACTGCCGCACCAACACCGGTCAGGATCATCAAGGCGGTCACGCTATTTGCAGAGATCGACGTGCGCAGCAACAAACGGGTTAGGTACGGGGAGATGTCGCGCAGGTATACGTCGGCAACCCAATGTTCGGAGTTGGCGCGCATCCGAACGGCATCGGGCTGGCACACTTCGCGAACCTGGGCGACGGTCGGGCGATTCGGCCGATCAACCGTTTCCTCGCTCATCGACTACTCCGCAACCATTGGATAGACGCCACGCCCGCGAACCATAGAGCCCACCACCCCAGCAGCACCGACAGGCTCGCTTGCGCAAGGGATGCACTCAGCCCCAGCGCGATGACGCCAACGACGATAATCCGACCGTCCCACCCGAATCCCAACCACGTCAGCCATCGAGGCGGCATCGCTCCTTGCAGCGAGCGATAGAGGGTGTCGTAGTGGTGGTAGGCGATGGCAAACAGGATCCAGAACGCCAGCGGTTGCAGGCTTGGAGATCCCATCGTCACGAGCAACGTAATGGCGGTGAGCTCGAAGGCACGCAGTAGCGCCGGTCCACTCCAAGCAAAACGACCCCGCATTTGAAGCTGGAGTGCGGGAATGATGCGCGCAATCACTGCTGCGATCGGGCCCGCATCGAGTTGAGTTCGTAGCACCCAAGCGCCATCTCCGGGCGTGTCACCAGACCATGTGAGCGTTCGAGCAATTCGACCAACAACCACGTAGGCCAACGCGACAACGCCAGCGATGAGCAGACCGACAAGCGCCCACGACGGTCCAGCCGCCACGGCGAGCACACTGATCAGCAACCAACGCTCGCCGATCGGCATGTGCACGACCTTCTTGATCCAGCGCACCCACGAGCGTCGATTGATCCGCGCCGATGCCTGCATGGCTGCTGCCATTCCACCGCGCGCAGTCTGGCGATCGTCGCCGCGCTGGCGAATGTCGATAAGCGGCAAACCCGCTTCTCGCAAGCGTTGGATCCGGGCGAAGTCATAGTCGGATACGTGTCGTGTGGTTTGCATCACGATCAACACAATCGCTATCCACCACACGCCAATACCAACGGAAGCCGCACCGATCGCCAACCCGCCGTAGACCGCAAACTCCTTAACCCGATCGGTGGCCGCATCCAGCCACGCGCCCAACGCGGTGAACCTACGGGTGGCCCGTGCCACTTCCCCATCAACGCAATCGACGATCAAACTCACCTGCAGGGCAATGGCTCCCAGCAAAATCCAACCCCACTGTCCGGTGGCGAACAACGCAGCAGCAGCCAGCCCAATGGCAAACGAAATCCCAGTGATCGTGTTTGGGCTCCAGCCCAGCCGCAAAGCCAGCCTGGTCAGTGGCTTAGAAGCTTTGCGAACAACAAATGTCGAATAGAAGCCGTCGTCCACCCGATTGGCCAGCAATCCCCGAACGCGTGCATCGGAGACGGCCGATGTCGCGTCGATTGCCTGCTGACGATCGGCCGGTGAGCGAAACCAGGGCACATCGACGATTTCCACCGCCCGTAGGGAGATTTGGCTTCGAACCAAAGCGACGATGACGGCTTCGACGATCTCTGAGTTCGCAATTTCCACTTGCTCCGACAGCACTGCTTCGCGCAGCTCCCCGATAGCAGTTCGTGCCACCTGAGTGTCCGCTGGTGCAATGGCAAGCGCGCCGACACTTCGGTGGGTCGGGTCTACGGCTTCGAAGAACGACGTTCCACCTGAGATCACCGTGTGATGGCGCACCACAACATCCCCATGCGGATCCCCGGCGACCAGCACGCTGGATGGGGCGAACGGGTCATCGTCGATCGGTGCCAGCGCGCTCCTCACCGTGATGAGATCAGCGGCAAGGACCACAACTCGGTCTCCCGTTATCAGCGCTGAATCCAACGCAGATTCCAACGAGTGCAGTTGTGGTACTGCCCCTGCTTTCCCGTCAGGCGAGCCGGCGCCCACCTCGACGACGGACGTCCCGTCGGTCACGAGTCGGTTTTCCGCAGCAGTGAGGCAAAACCGTCCTTGCGGGCTTGTCGCCACGTTCGGCCGGCGAGTTCACGCGCTGTGGGCTCTTCCTTGCTGGCTTCAATGACAGCAGCGAGCGCCGAGACTGCCGCATCGACCGGCAGCTCATCCGTTGCCGCCACCGTCGAACTGGCAGACGGGATACGGACGGCAAGTGCATTCAGATCACCGTAGACGTTCACGCCTATGTTCTTGATGGCCTCCACTGACTTCTCGCCCTCTTGCGCAGCAGCATCAAGTGCCCAATCGGGCGTGGCCAACTTTGGCTCACTGGGATCAGGCTCACGGCCTTCAACCATGCGCAGGGCAACTCCTCGGCGCACTAATCGCACGTAGTCCGTCCACTGCATCTGCTTCTTGACACGCTTGTTCAACCGTACGAGTAGTTCGGCTTCCGCCGCCGTCATCGATCGGTTGCTGGTCAGGTTCATTCGCGAGACGAGGATTTCCTCGGGAACTGCCAGCAATTGCGCGAAAGTGTGGAATTGCGCACTGCGGTCAACATCCTCAAGCACGAGGACATTAACGTTCTGCGCACCAACGGCTGCTGCCCATCGGGTTAACACCGCGCCATGGTCATGGCGGCGCCAAAAAGTTGGCGAGATCTTTGATGATCCCGGGTTGGCGAAGACGTCTTCGAGCCACTTCTCGTATGAGGTGGTGAGGCCGTACTTCAAGTACTGCTGCCAGGACGAGGGCAGCAGTTTGCCAAGGTTGCGCAAAGTGACCACGACGGTCACCTTTTCGCTACCGCCCAGAGCTTCGACGGTTTCGCGTGCCTTGTCCTCCGGTGCTTCGCAGAAGAACTCACTACTGATGACTACCCGGCCGTCGTGCTTTGTGGAGCGCCGTACCAATGCATCGAAGTGTCGGCGGTCCATGACCGATCCACCTCGGGAGTTCCACCCCCACGGCCTGCCGAGCAATGCCAGGGCCGCACGGTGCTGCGCCTGCAACTTCCCCGGGTAGCGAACACCGTGCGCAAGTAGGTCCGGGCGCGCATCGGCCAGCGCCGCCTGGATCGCCGTGGTTCCTGTCTTGTGCACGCCAATGTGCAACAGCACGCCGTCCCCGGGAATGGCTGATGCAGGCGGAAGCAGGGGTGATGGCACCGCCTCGGACATGGCGAACAGCCTATTGCGACCCGTCGTCCTTATCGCCCTGTCGTGCGGCTTGTCGGGCAGAGCGCATGGCCGCGAGTGCCTCGGGCACTGTGGTGTCGGCCACTAGACGGCCGTCTGCGATGTACAGCGCACGGTCACAGAACCGGCGAAACTGCTTGGGGCTATCGGAAGAGATGATGAAGGTCGCGCCCTGCTCGCGCAGTTTGTCCACGTGCGTCCACGCCTCCTGCCGGAAAGCCCGCTCACCCACCACCAGCGTCTGGTCGATCGCGTAGGCGTCCGCTTCGACCGACATCGCAATGGTCCATGCAAGCTTCTGCCGCACGGTAGGTGGTGCAGCGTTCAAATACCGACCCAGCATGTTGGACACACCGGCGCGCTCGGCGATATCGGGAAGTTTGCCCTCAATTTGTGCGGGTGTCATGCCCAGCAGACCGCCGACGATGTAGATGTTCTGGCGGATGGTGTACATACGAGCGAACGCACGCGCCACTTCGATCATCGGCACGATGGGGCGGTTGCGCCGAACGGTTCCCTCGTCCGGACGCAAGGTGCCCGCCGCCAGTCGTAGCAAGGCCTGCCGCCCTGGGCCCTTCGGGCCCACCACGGCAACCGACTCTCCAGGTTCGATACGGAAAGACACGTCGGTGAGCGCAGCGATCTCATCGCGCCGCACTTCTCCCGCGATCCGGCGAAGTCGCTGGCGGCGTCCGCTTCCACGACGACGCCGCTGCCGTGGCATCCGCAAGTTCACCCCGGAGAACTCCACCACCGCCTCGATGCCAGTATCAATCGCTACCCGCGCCACCTCACACCTCCTTCAAGATCCGTGGTTCGAACTTCTTGAAGGTAATCAAACCGAGTACAAAAATAGCGAGGCACAGGCCTAGGGATATTGCGTAGCCCACCGAGCTCGATGCTTCTTCCGGCCACCAGCCGATGCGGTAGAGCCCGAGTACACCAACCAACGGGTTGAACGAGGCCAGGAATTGCGCACCGGCCGGAATGTTGGAAACCGAGTACAACACCGGAGACAGGTAGAACATCGCCCGAATGACGATGCGCACGAGTCGAGCGACATCGGGAAACACCACTGATGCCGATGCAATCAGCAGCGCCAAGCCGTACATCAGCAGGAACTGCACGAGAATTCCAACAGGGAACAGCAGGATCAAGGGCCCCGGCAGGAACCCTGTCAACGCTATTCCCAGCAAAATAACCGGCAACGAGAAGATGAACTCGATTAACGCGACCAGCATCGTGCGCATCACCCACAGTTGCGTGGGCAGTGTGCTAATCCGCAGTTGGGCACCGGTCCGCCGCCATATTCGCGTAGACGCTCCGATCCCGGTGGAAAACCACCACCACGGCAAAATGGCAACGGACAAGAACAACAGGTATGGCTGCAAACCCAGAGCGCGCGCGCCGAGCAGCACCGAGAAGACCAGCCAGAGCACCAAACTCATTCCGAGTGGCTCCAGAAGGGTCCACAAGTAGCCCAGGCGGAAGCGGGTGTACTTCTTTTGCAGGTCTCGCAAGACCAACATGCGGAGCACCTGACGGTGCTCCCAGAGGGAGCGCACGGCCTTTACGATAGGCCAACTGTGCCTACTACCCCCGCGACCGACTCCTGGCTACGCCGCCAAGGTAAGCGCGCCGCTCGATCGCTCTCCCGGAGAATGCGTGAATTTGGGCAGGTAGAGCCCGAAGGCTTCACCCTCGAAGACATCCCCCAAGCCGACGTCGCACTCTATTTCCCTGACGGCCCACCAAAGCTTTACCAGCTCACCCAGTGGTTGCCGGTGTTCGAGCAACAAGCTGCACTCCGCACGCTGGTGATCGTTCGCCAGGTGGATGCGTACAACGCCCTGAAGGGACGCACCAGTTTGCTGGTGGTTCTGGTGCCGCGCTATGAGGACTTGATGGCGCTGCTGGACCGCGCCGACTTCCGCGCCGTTGTCTACGTCAACAACGGATGGACGAATTTTCAGGCCCTGTCTTTCCAGCGTGCCGTGCATGTACATGTGAACCATGGTGAGAGCGACAAGATCTGCATGGTGAGCAATCAGGCAAAGGCCTACGACAAAGTCTTCGTTGCTGGACAGGCGGCGGTTGATCGCCATCGTGCCGCAATCGCTTGGTTCGACTCCTCGCATCTGGTGCGCGTTGGCCGGCCGCAACTCGATCTTGAAGTCGAACCTGCACTTCGGGAATCGACCCGCATGACCTACACCTACGCCCCCACTTGGGAAGGCGAGGACGACGCGAACAACTACTCATCTGTGGACCGTTACGGGCCACAGATCATCGAAGCGCTACTTGCGCAGCCCAACGCACGTGTGATTTACAAACCGCACCCTCGCGTGGTCGACTCCGACGACCCCCGCATACGGCGCGGCCATGAGGCAATCACTCGCGCGATTGAATCTGCCGCCAAAGCTGATCCGACAGCAGGCCATGTCGTGTTAGTGGCAGCAGACATGCTCGGTGTCATTCGCTGCACCGACATTTTGGTGGCTGATGTCTCGTCGGTGACTTTGGATTTCCTGTATCTGCGCCCCGGCGCTCCGATCCTGCTTACCGACCGTCGATCGAATCGCACCGCTTTGCTCGCCGAATCACCTCTCGCAGAAGCCGCCTACGTGATCGACTCCACCAGTATCGCAACACTGACCAGCGACCTACCTGGGGTCGAATCCGATGATCAACGGGCGCAAGCGCGCATCACTATGCGGAACCACTACTTCGATGAGCTTGCCCCAGGTGAGAGCACCGAGCGATTTTGGGCTGAACTAAGGCGCGCCATGGATCAGCACGACACCGCTTTGCGGGCACTAACACGCGTACGCGTCGTGAGTGAGGAGACCTCGTGAACACTCAAGCAGTCATACTCGCCGCCGGCATGGGCACTCGCCTAGGTCGACCGTTCCCCAAACCACTCACGCCCCTGAGTGACGGGCGCACGATCATGCAGCAACAGATCGAGAACCTGCATGCAACGTTTCGCGAGAACCTGCGCATCACAACTGTGGTCGGCTTCAAGTTGGATCTGATCCTCGAAGCGTTCCCCGATGTGCTGTACATCTATAACGAGGCGTATGACCAGACCAACACCAACCGCAGTTTGCTGAAGGCACTGCGGCTCTCCGCTGATGGCGGTGTGCTGTGGATGAATGGCGATGTCGTCTTCGACCCGGCGGTACTTGAGTCGGTTCGGGACTTGATGGAGAAAGACCGCAGTTTCATCTGCGTCAACACAGCCGCCGTCGGCGAGGAGGAGGTCAAGTACACGGTCGACGTAGACGGCTTCGTCCTCGAACTGTCCAAGAAAGTGGTTGATGCCCGCGGAGAAGCCGTAGGTATCAACTTCGTCAGCGCAGCGGACAAGCCCGCACTGATTGCCCGCTTGGCTGAGTGCGCGGAATCGGACTACTTCGAGCGTGGCATTGAGTTAGCAATAGAGAAGGACGGCATGCGGGTGACCCCAGTCGATATCGGCGAGATGTTCGCCGTCGAGGTCGATTTCGAAGAGGACCTCACACGCGCCAACGAATACCTGTAGCGGCAACTACTGCAACACGTGCCCGATGAGTCGTTCCCAGGAATCCAAGACTGCATCGAGTCGGTAACGCTCCATCTCATGCCGGGCGCGCTGCCCGGCTTCGCTTCGCCACTTCGCATCGCCCATCACCGCGTCAAGCACACCGGCGAGCGCACGGGAGTCTTCCCGTGGCGCGAGCCTTCCCCACGTTCCAACCAGCTGACGAACGCCGCTGGAGCAGTCCGTCGCTACCACCGGCACGCCGGATGCCCCCGCTTCTGCTATCACCAGCGGGAGACCTTCGGTCCGGGATGGCACTGCCACGAGGTCGCTTTCGAGGAGGACGGACGCGGGATCAGCAGTAGGCGCCTCCCACTCGATCCGCTCGGCGCCTGCCAAGACCGCAGCCTGATCACGCAGATCTCCCGCTAGCGGACCGTCACCGACGATCCGCATCCGCCACTGAGGATGGCGATCGGCCAGCAGACTCCATGCATCAAGGAGTAAATCCACGCCCTTTTCATGGGAGAGCCGGCCCAGGTAGGTCAAGACTCCGGCATTCGCGGAAAGGGCCGCCGGGGCCGGTGGCCAAAAAGCGAGCGGATTCGGCATGGAGCGCATGTTGCGAAGGCCTGCACCGGTGAACGCCGCAGCGTCTTCTTCGCTCAGCGCGGTGAAGATGGATACATCCCGGTACGAGCGTTGCACGCGGGCCAGATCTCGCCCACTGGCTGCCGCAGCGAAGGAGCCGTGGTACTGGCCGATTACCTTCCAACGTGCCCGCGTGGCGGGATTCAGGACAGCCAAAGCGTCCGCAACGATCTCCATCGACCACACCTGGGCGGTGATAATTACTCCCGGGTCCGGTCCGATTGAACGCAACAACTCGACCATCTGCGCAACCGCGGTGGCGCGCAGATTTGAGCGAATTCGCTCCGTCTGCGCACTCTTTTTCGGCCATACCTCGGGCATCAGAACTCGTCGCGGACAATCCCAAGGAATCTCGTGAGCAGGTTCGAACGGTGTCATGCCGATCGCGGTTACATCATGGCCGCGCCGGTGGAGGCCATCGGCAAGTAGGTGTACCACCCGCTGGGCTCCACCGAGTTCGTCAATGTTGTTCGCACAGATCAGGATCTCGGTCATCGGGGCACCTTCACCTCCAGCGCCTCGCAAACGGCTGCCACCAAGTCCTTTGTGTGCTCGATCACCGGATAACCCGCGGGAAGCGGCGGGAGAAGGTACCGCCGCGCGCCTTCGTCCGGGCGAAAGACCAGCGAAGGACCGGTTGTGTCAATCAACGCTGGATCGTCGGTAATGACGAGCTGTGCCTTCTGCATGACAGTGGCGAGCGACATCGCGCGTGCATCACGGATGGATCCCCACAGTCGGGTCGGAACTGATTCATCAATATCTCCTCCGGCGAGCAGATAGCACTGCTCGGCCAACGCCTCATCCCACGCGGTGAGGTCCAGTGGCCACGGACGTGGCCCACCTGCCGATGCAACCGGGAGATAGGCGATCACTGGTCGGTGTTCAGGCAGGTCGAACTCTCCGGGCAACAACGCACCACGAGCGTCGACGACAACGGATGACGGCCCACCCAATCGGCGCCTGGCGGCGTTGCCCAGTCGCCTCGACCACGCCACGGGCCCACCGGCCATCCCCGCCGGTCGCCAATTCACGCTTGCTCGCTCACCTGCGTAGAACTCGGCACCTGCCGGTCTGTCGGCAAATGCGATCGACGGAAAGGCCACGAAGGTTCCGTTAACGCCCGCGCCGATACTCCTGATAGCGGTGACGTTGACCTGGTTCCCATGCGCTATCCGAACGCCAACTGATCCCTTGTCCGAACGCATCAGGGCACGACGAATATGAACCGAGGGAGCACCTGCGCCCCGCCACACTCGACGACCAGATGCGTGTTCGGTTACCGAATCCAGCGGCAAGGATGCGATGACGGCACCCCCTCGGTCACTCCAGACCAGTTGTGCACTGACGTCGGCAGGCAAATCACCTGCGTAGTCGGTGGTCTCGATCGTGGTCGATATCCGAGAGCCCTTTGTCGAGAGCTCGGTGAACTCATGGAAATACCGACGGGTAGAAAACGGCATATCGAGCAATTGCAGGTGCGTGACGTCTAACCACCACGAGGGCGGCCTATCCATAACCAAATCATCCGCAGTCCTTGCCTCGGGCAATTGCCAAAATTGCCGATCGCCATCCGCGACCACGACTGTGTCCACCACCGACGCCCATCGCTCCCAGCGCATTGCCGAACGCAGCAAATCCATGTCCGACGTCAGAAGTCCGTAAAAAGCAACGCGCAGTGCGGGCCGCACATGTTCGAACGCACGGATATCAACCCCGGATACATAGTCACGAAACACTCCAGCCAAGGCATTTGCCGAGTCAGCATCCGGGTGCTCACCAATTGTCGACAGGTACAGGTAGCCCTCGTGCCGAAGGAACTTCACCGCCTTGGCCAACCGCAACTCATCGCTAGAAGCCGCGAGCAACCGATCCATCCGGCGATTGATCTCGACACGGTCAACGACGTTGCGCTGCTGCATCCGGCCCTGAGTGATGGACACGTCTTCGGCTTTGCGGTCTACGTTCCAGATGTAGACGCATGTTTGCAGGATTCCGATTCGTCTTGCTGCAAGGAAGCACTGCAAGGTGAACACCTGATCTTCAAACAGGAGTCCCGGAGGAAACATGATCGAATGCTGCGCAAGGAAGTTGCGGGAGTAGATCTTGTTCACGCTGATCGTGTCGTAGAGCAAATCCGGTTCTTCATGCAGCGAGGTGACAACGCGATCAGCGCGGTGCAAGTCTGGCCGCCACACCTTGTCGCGGTCCTTACCTACATCGTGTCGCACCGCGGTTCCGCAAACCAACTCCGCGCCCCACTCCTCCGCGGCACTCAGCAGGTTTGCGCACGCGTGGATGTCCAACTCATCATCAGAATCGCAGAACATCACCCACGGCGCACGCGCCAACGCAAGTCCGTCATTACGTGGCGCGCTGCAACCTCCTGAGTTCTCGGTGCGTTGCACGTACCGGATCCGTGAGTCTTGTTCGGCGACTGCGGTAACGATCTGCGAGGTGGCATCGGTTGAGGCATCGTCAACCACGATGATCTCAATCGAATGCAGCGTCTGACTGCGCACGGAGTCGATGGCGCGAGAGATTCGGGCGGCATCGTTGTAGCCGATCAAGATCACGCTGACTAGCGGTTCACTCATCTGGTATCCCGGATTTCGCGGGCCCGTTCGATGAGCACACCTGCGCGCTGGTCGAAGGAATGCTGTTCAGCGATCCGCGCCGCAGCCAATCGCCGGCTCGCAGAATCACCGAACACCACCTCGATCGGTTGCGCGAGCAAATCCACGAGGTGATCTTCGTTGTCGAAGGCCACTACGCAAGCACCGAAGGTCTCCTCCAGCCCCACCGCCCGGTCGGTGAGTACCCGCGCCCCACTAGCCACCGCATCAAATAGTCGATTCGACAAGAAGCCTTCCTCGGCCATTTCGCGATGATGGTCATTGAGCACTATGTCGGCTGCGGAGTACGCGGCCGGTAGATCCTCATTCGCCAGGAATTCGCCCGTGATGCGCGATTGCTCGACGAATTCGGCCCACCCCACGCCGTACAACAGCAGGTCATCTGCCCGATCCGATCGCAATACACCGCGAACAGCTGGGCGGAATTCACCCCGGGTGGATCCGACAAAAAGCACATCGTGTGCGCCTGAATCTCTACTCAGCGGCGCGAACCGGGAGGGATCGGTGGCTTGCAGCAACGCCGTCACCTCGATCTCCGCCGGTGCTTTCCAGTGTTCGCTGGCCACGAATGCTGCGTCATAGGAACGTAGTTCGTCTGCTGAGACCAACTCAGGATGGGAGATCACCCACAACAACCACACCGTGGAGCTATCGACCGGGGGCACCACCTCACGCAGCCCGCGCAGCACCACCACAACGTCGTCCTCCGCCCGCCGCTCGCTGGTCGCCCCTGCCCGGGAAACCACCCGAGCGTGCTGCCCTGCTCTACGCAGTGCAGCGGCAAGATCACGCGCGAACCAGGTATCTCCCCATAGTTCGCCGGCTTCACCTTTCGGCGCCGAGGTAACGATCGTCCACTGCAACGCGCGCCCCGAATCGCGTGACAGCGACCGCCGAATCCGTGACAGGGCATTCACGACCGGCCCCTTCCCCGCAGGAATCCCGCGCCCCAGGCGCCGTGCATCGTTGCAAACACGGCAGGCAGCCGTAGCGCTGCGGACAGGTCACCGGTCCGCACCCCTGTCATCGTCGAGGCTGCCGCGTTTCCGGCTGTGTACGCAGCAAGCGGCGCAAGGCCAGCGGCAGCGACAACCCCTTGCCCCCGCACGACTCCAACTGCTGCCACACCCAAGCCCACGGCGATTGCAGCGATGGTTATAGGTGCAGCGAGGTAGCGCACCGAGATAGTCGATGGATACCGCCGAGCTACTTCGCGACGCCACCGGCCGTAATCGTGGTACTGACGAGCGAGTGCTCGAATCGAGTGACGCGGCCGATACGTGACCTTCAGGTCAGGGGTGAAGTACACGACTCCTCCGGACTCGCGGATCCGCAGGTTCAGCTCCCAATCCTGGGCACGTTCCATCGATTCGTCGTACCCGCCCACGCGCTGCAGTGCGCTGCGCCGAAAGCAACCGAGGTACACGGTCAAAGCCGGTCCCTCGCTACCTCCGACGTGGAAGGCAGCATCACCAACGCCGAACCGAGACGTCATCGCAGCAGCAACAGCCCGCTCGAAGTCTCCGGTGCCTTCAGCGGCCATGATTCCGCCGACATTGTCGGCTTCGGATCGCTTCAGAACCTCCACTGCAGTCGAGACGTAATCCGGCGGGATCATGGCGTGCCCATCGACACGAACAACAACCTCCCCGCTCGATGCAGCGATCGCAGCGTTGAGCCCAGCCGGGGTGGATCCCGTTGGATTCTCGACCACGTGAATCAAGCCGGACTCCCCGGCAAGTGCTGCCGCGACCGCCGCGGTGTCGTCCCTGCTTGGCCCCACCGCCAACGTGACGTCCAGCTTTCCTGGATAGTCCTGCGCCAGGATCCGATTGACCGAAGTGCGCAAGTGCCGCTCCTCATTCACCACGGGCATCACCACGCTGACGCTCGGGAGTGACTCGGATGCGCGCATGCCTACCTACTCAGTACCCAAAGCCGACGAACGCACCAGGCCCGGATATTCGGTGACCGCCTTGGTCAGGAAATGCTCTTCAGCTACCGGTGAGGTGTTCGCGGCTTTGTCGGAGCCGTGACGGACATATACATAACCGAGGCCATGAGTGCGGTACACCAGCCCACCGGATTGCAGCACCCGATCAAGCAGGCCCTTGTCCACGGACCGCGGCAATGAGCGCCACCCCCCTACCTGAGCGAGATCACCGGCTGAAATGCAGATCGTGCCGCCCGCCACGAAGCGCGCGAACCGTTCGGCCGGGTAGGTCGGGCGGAACACAGTCGTGTCCACACCCTCGAGGTACACCCAGTCCAATGCTTTTCCGACGATCTGCGCGCCGGAGTACATCCGCGCGAGCACTAAATCCCAAATGTGTGTTGCTGCGTAGTAGTCGTCGTCGTCCATTTTGGTGAGAAGTTCACCGTCCGCACGGGCGCTCGCTGCTATCAACGCATGACCGAGCGTGTGTTCGTCCGGCACGCCGATGAGCACCCACTCGCCCTCCCAGCCCTCCAGCAAAGTTCGCACGCGCGGTGCGTGCTGGGCGACATCGCTCTCATCACCATGCAGCACCAGAACCAACTGCAGATGCGGATAGTCCTGACGGCGCACCATCGACAGTGCGTGGTCTAAGCGCTCGGGCCGATGGGTGGACAACAGCACACTCACACTCGGCCAAGCCGTTACCGCTGGTTGCGGTGAGAAATCGCGAAGTGCATCGCGCCGACCATCCACCGACATGCGCTGCCAGCCAAGGTAATCATCGGCTGCCGGGAGTTCAGCCTCCGATTCGACACCGATCACACCCAACGCGGCCAACTGAGCTCGTAGATCAGCATCCAGACTCGATACCCCGGTAACAGCCGAGATAGCGCGCAACGGCTTGACGTCGAGCATGTCGATCTGCGGTCCGAAACGACGCGTGATGGTGGCCGCATCGACGATCTCACCGATTGCGTCGGACGCCCGACCGTGTGGGCGGTGGATCGTGGGATCGATCCGCACTTCGCGGTCGCCCCACCGCCCTTCGCGCACGTGAACCAAACGCTCGGCGAGTTCGGCAGACACAGCCGTGGCATCTGCGCCACCGCCGACCAGCAGCACATCCGCCCGACGCACATGCTCATCGATATCGCCGTCTTCCTGCACGTCGCGCACTTGCTCGGCCAGCAGGCCGGCCGCCGGGACGTCGGTGGTCCAGGTCACCGACGGAAAACCACTCACGGTGGGTTGCAGCATGCGCAGGACGGCCGACAGCACCACCGCCGCATCGTGGCGTTCACGAAGCGTGAGGCTCACATCCACGCCATCACCCTTCGGCACCATCGACACGCCATCGACACCGTCGATCCCTGGGGATCCCGCCCAGCCGCGGTGCGGTCGGCGCCAACGTTCGATCCGTACGTGCACCTCAGTCAGGTGCGCCACGCCGATGGAGGCGGTTATCAGCCGCCGGAAGGCCCCGAGATGATCGGCCCGAACGCTCCAGTGGTCCCCGGTGGAGCTCGAACGTTCCCGCACCCGGGTGCCCGGCACGGGCTTACTCACCATGCCACAAGCGTAGGGCCGCGCTCGCTACGCTCTACGCATGCGCCAAAGCGACAAGCCGGTCCTGTCGGTTATCGGCACCGGCTACCTCGGAGCCACCCACGCGGCTTGCATGGCAGAGCTCGGATTCCAGGTGATCGGGGTGGATGTCGACGAAGCGAAAGTGGCATCGCTCAGCTCGGGGAAAGTCCCGTTCTTCGAACCCGACCTCGAGGAGCTGCTGCAAAGGGCTCTCGATTCCGGTCGCTTGACCTTCACCACCTCGTTTGAAGAGGCCGGCAAAAACGCAGATGTCCATTTCATCTGCGTGGGTACCCCGCAACAGCCCGGCGCCTACGCCGCGGACATGTCCCAAGTCTTCGGAGCGGTTCAGGCTCTCGCCCCGCACGTTTCCGGAACGGACGTGGTGGTCGGGAAGTCCACTGTTCCCGTCGGCACTGCGGACGAGATCGTTGATATCTTGAAGAACACCGCTGCCGGCGGCGTGGAGGTTGCCTGGAACCCGGAGTTCCTACGCGAGGGCTACGCGGTGCAAGACACTTTGAAGCCCGACCGTCTTGTTGTAGGCGTGCGCACCGAACGTGCCGAGCAGATTATGCGCGATGTCTACGCCCCGCTGATCGCTGATGGTGTGCCGTTCCTGGTCACCGACTACCCGACCTCCGAACTTGTCAAAGTCGCCGCTAATTCATTCCTGGCAACCAAGATCTCCTTCATCAATGCCATGGCCGAAGTGTGTGAGGCCGCCGGTGCGGATGTCACCCAACTCGCGCAAGCCATCGGCTACGACCCCCGCATCGGCAACCGCTTCCTTGCTGCCGGCCTTGGCTTCGGTGGGGGCTGCCTGCCGAAGGACATTCGAGCTTTCATGGCACGCGCAGGTGAACTTGGTGCCGAAGAGGCACTCACCTTCTTGCGCGAGGTCGATCAAATCAATATGCGCCGTCGCGCCCACACCGTGGACCTTGCCCGCAAGACCCTCGGTGGAGATTTCCGCGACAAGGTCGTCACAGTCCTCGGTGCCACCTTCAAGCCCGACAGCGACGACGTCCGCGATTCACCATCACTCGACGTTGCCGTCGCGATCTACAACTCAGGTGCGAACGTGCGGATCCATGACCCCAAGGGCATCGACAATGCCAAGCGCGTCTATCCCCATATGGACTATCGCGCTGATCTGGTCGATGCCATAACCGGCAGCGACCTGGTGCTCCTGGGCACCGAATGGCGCGAATACCGCGAACTGGATCCGCAAACGCTGTCTCCGCTCGTGCGCACCGCCGCCATCATCGATGCCCGCAACGTGCTTGATTCGCAAGTCTGGCGTTCGGCCGGGTGGACGTTCCGAGGCCTCGGCCGTCCCACTGCATGACTGGTCCGCTCGCGAGCAACGAGCAGATCCGCGAGCTGCTCTCCCATACCCATCTGTGGTTCATCGTGGGGCTAGGCGATGACCCCACGCGTCCGGCCTACGGCGTAGCGAAGATCCTGCAATCGCATGGAAAGCAGATCGTGCCGATCCATCCCCGAGCGAGCACCGTCCACGGCGAAGAGGGCTTCTCCACCATCGCTGATGCTGCTGCCGTGCACGGCCCACCGGATGTGGTCGACGTATTCGTGCGCTCCGATCGCGCGGGCGAATTCGCCTATCAAGCGATCAAGGCCGGTGCGAAAGCCGTGTGGTTCCAACTCGACGTAATCGACCACGACGCAGCTCAGCGGGTGCGAGAAGCTGGGTTAGTCATGGTGATGGACAGGTGCCCGGCCATCGAATTTCGCAGGCCCGCAGCCAGTTAGTGCTACCGCTCGCGGCGGATCGAATCACCCTTCGCACGCGCCGCGGCGTTCAAGTCTTGCTGGAACTGCTCCATCTGATCGAGTAGCGCGCCATCGCCGATCCCCAGCATCCGCAGCGCCAGCAACCCCGCGTTACGCGCGCCCCCAATCGCCACCGTGGCAACGGGGACACCCGCAGGCATCTGGGCGATGGACAGCAGCGAGTCCATGCCCTCTAACGACGTGGCGTTGACCGGAACACCGATCACCGGTAGCGGTGTAACGGCGGCGAGCATCCCGGGCAGGTGAGCGGCCCCTCCGGCCCCGGCGATGATCACCCGAAGCCCGGCAGAACGTGCGTCCTTTCCGTACTCCAACATCTCGGTCGGCATCCGGTGTGCAGAGAGCACATCAACCCGGTGCGGCACCGAGAACTCATCCAGGACTTGCGATGCGGCTTGCATCGTCGACCAATCCGAGTCACTACCCATGCAGATACCGACCAACGCAGAGCCGTTACTCATCGATGACCCCCATGAAGTAGTCCGCCGCGTGCCGAGCTCGCGCGGTCAAATCCTCGACGTCATCACCAATGGCCGTCACGTGACCGACCTTACGGCCCGGGCGCACCTCCTTGCCGTACAGATGCACTTTCAATCCCGGATCGCGCGCGAACACGTGTCGGTAGGCCGAATACAGGTCACCGACATCCCCGCCGAGGATGTTGACCATCACGGCATGCGGTGCACGCATGCGGGGGGATCCAAGTGGCAAGTCGAGGACTGCGCGCAGGTGGTTCTCGAACTGACTGGTGATCGCGCCTTCGATGCTCCAGTGCCCGGAGTTGTGTGGCCGCATAGCGAGTTCGTTGACGAGCAGTTCGCTGCCCGTATCGAACATCTCCACGGCGAGCATGCCCGTCACATTCAGCGAACCGGCGATCTCCAAGGCGATGCGCTGGGCCTGCACTGCACGTTCGGATTCCACTCCCGGCGCCGGGGCCACTACTTCGCTGCAAATGCCATCGGCCTGGACCGTGCGCACGATCGGGTAGGCCACGCTTTGGCCGCTGGGGGAACGGGCCACCTGCGCGGAGAGCTCTTGCACGAACGGCACGGCTTCTTCGGCCAGCCACTGCGCACCCGGTGGCAGCGGACCTGCCATCACCGCGGTCAACTGGTCGGTGTCTTCGATCCGCCACACGCCCTTGCCGTCATATCCGCCCCTACTGGTCTTCAGAATGAAGGGGTAACCGAGGACTTCTGCGAAGTCTTGCGCCTGACCAACGGTCTCCACCACCTGCCAGCGCGGCACCGGAGCACCCACGCCCTCGAGGGTGCGGCGCATCACCGCCTTGTCTTGGGCGTTGATCAAGGCGTGCGGGCCCGGGCGGACCGCCACCCCGCGCGCTTCGAGTTTCTCCAGGATCGGCGGTGGCACGTGCTCGTGATCGAAGGTGACCACATCACAACCCTTGGCGAACGCCAACACCGCGTCTTCGTCGTCGTGCGCCCCGAGACATACATCGGCGATTACCTGGGCCGCGGACTCTTCCCGCGAAGTGGCCAGCACACGAAAGTCGATACCCAAGGCGGCCGCGGGAGCCGCACTCATCCGTGCCAACTGCCCACCACCGACTATGCCCACTCGAGGGCCCACTCGAGGGCCCAC
>ERZ891134.240-NODE-240-length-47380-cov-21.309181_pt1 | contig 47380 bp, 91 predicted proteins | sample MGYA00520888_ERZ891134 | MGnify/ENA primary metagenome ERZ891134 (study PRJEB32303, sample SAMEA104408692) | aquatic metagenome | biome: Brackish water; feature: Coastal; material: water | place: Baltic Sea | collected 2014-10-23 | depth 10 m ... | reverse complement strand
GGCTACTTGTCTGCTGCTGCTTCTAAGCTTGGAGTGAAGATGGCGTCAGGAGCTGCAATTAAAGCAGCTTCTGGCGGGATGTTTACTGGCGGAGGAGCTAGTGGTTCTAGCGCAGAATATGCGGCAGGTATGGGCGGAGATGTTTATATCAATGTTGACACCTTTATCGGTGAAGAAGAATGGTTTGCCTCAATGGCCAGTAAATATAACATGAAAACTGTTCCCCGCCAAAGAAAGATTGAAGGACAGCAAAAAAGAGTGGTATCATCTTATAATGACAGGTATAGGTTACGATGACTTCAGGTAGTACACTATTTTTCCCCGCAGCTATTTGGATTGACAATGTTCCCCTCACAGATCAGGGTAGAGCTCCGATTCAGCGTTCTCGCGATGAAAGGTTCACTACTACAGAACTTGCCAATGGCACTCGCAAGCGATACACCAAGGCTGTTAAGCATACGTTTTCTACAAGTTGGACATATCTTGCTGATGATGATCTTTGCAATATCGACGGCTATGCGTCTAGGGCGACTATGCTGGATCTTTTTGGCGACACAGAAGGCTCACACACTTTGAGGTTTTTCTATCAAAATGGGAAGTGGGAGGAGTTTACTGTTTTCGTCAACTCTTATCAAGAAACGCTGGTGAGGAGAGATCCTCAGTCCGGCAATTTTATTTGGGAGCTTTCTGTGGAGTTTGAAGAGTCATGATTCCTATTTCAGAAGATCTTGAAGAAGAGATTCAGAGTGATAGTCAGAATGTAAAGCCGGTTGTGAAGGCGTGGATGTCTGATATCCGTTATCTTGAGAATGTCAAAACTTATACAAGCAGTCATACTTATAGCAAGCAGATTCTTGATAGAAGTCCGAATGTTTATGTAAGATTTGATAAGACTGATTATAATATTTCTACTCAGACACGCAATTGTCTACTTTTTAATGATGGCTCTGGATATATTGGTGTTCAGTTTCCATCGCATGGTTTTGCAAATGGTGATCCTGTTTATTTCGATAGCGATGGAAGTTTGCCTGATGAAATAAAAGCTTTAAATGCTGAAAATGATAATACTTATTATGTTCAAAATCAAAGTACAGATTATTTTTCTATTAATACTTCAAGATCTAATGCAATTGCTAATTCTTCTACTAACAAGGTAGCTCTATCATCAATAGATGGCTCACTTGGGTTAATTGTCACCATAACTAATGGCAATCCATCTCTTTTTACTACATCTGTAAATCACAATTATCAAAATGGTGATCCTGTGGTTATAAAGGCTTTTAGTGGCTTTGGCCCTAGCGGTCTTACTATGACTGGAAATTCGCCTCTGGTTATTTACTACGTCCAAAATGCTACTAATAGAACTTTTAACCTCAATACTAGCGCTACAAATGCTATTCTTAATAGCTCTACTGGTAGAGTAGCCACTGCGGGCGCTATTGCTGGAACTAAGGGTGTATACGCTGTTCAGAAGGGAATTAACCCAACTCTTGGCGGTCATAGAGTGAAGGATCATGGCGCTCTTGGTCTTGATATTGCTTATGGCGAAAGCACTGCCGGTGTTCCTGTTTTCAAAACTGGATACGGGACTAGATTTGAATCAAGATCGATCACAGATAAAGCTATTGAGATTATTGAAGAAAATCGACTGATCGATACTTTCGAAAGGGACATTGCTAATAGTACTGTTTGTACGACTACTATCTCTACTCCGGCTACTTTTACATCAGCAAGTCATGGGATGACAGAGGGTACTGCTATTAGGTTTAGATCTACTGGCACTATTTTTACTATTCAAGGTTTTTTTGGAGGCTGGGTAACAACGAATTCTTCAGCTGTATATTATGTAAAAAATCCTACTACCAATACTTTTCAAGTAACTGCATTTAGATATAATGCTTTTGATGAAGATGATCAATTTAGAATTACCGACGCAGGCACCGGAACTCTTACTTATAAAAAGATAACCTCTATAGGTCAATTCAGTACTTCTGAATCAATAGAGAATAATCCCGATATGGAATATTACTCTTGGCGCCCGTCTTACAAGACAAATTTATACACCACTGATGACGGCTTAGGCAATGCTTCTCTTTGGTGGGCTGGCGGTGCAGATTATTTTAACGATAATCCAGCGTATGCTACTACTAATATTAGATGTTTAGATCATTTTGTTGACTTTATGCCAGCAGCTGATATGGGCAATGGGGCGATTGTTAGATATGTTGACGAAGATAATTATATTTATTGCAGAGGCTTGGCTTCGCCAAACTCTACCGACAGTATCGTTATATATAAAGTGGTTGATGGAGTTACTATAAAAGTTGGATCTGTAAATAGTACATATTTTACCGGGACAAATTATTATAGATTTAAAGCCGACTATAATATTTTTACTTTATATGATATGGGCACCAGTGAACCATCTAATTCTACTTCTCCAACAAGCACTATATTATCGGTATATATAGATGATCCTATATTTAGAACAGAAAATGCTACAAGTGTAGGATTAATAATATTAGGTCTGTATAGTTTGTATTCTATTATTCCGTATTGGCCTAAAATTATTGCAAAGTATTTTGCAGCGTATGGCTATAATTACCTTGTTGGATCTCATTATTTTGATAGTACAAAATATTGCTATTCATCGACTGCGTTGACTCCTAATGATGCCTCACAATTTCAGACTTTAAATAATCAATCAAATTTTACATATTCATTTTTATTTGATAAAGTTGACGATGTAGCTTCTAATGAAACTATTTTTTGGCTTGGAAATTCAGATAGAAATACTGCTATCAAAGCTACTTTTGTGTCTGGCAATGACGACAATGAGGCCAATGACGTTCTAAGGATTAGAGTTTTCGACACATCTGGAGCTGAGTATATTCTAAATTCTGCCGCGAATCCGGTAAATTATGGACAGATGAGTCATATTGCAATTATTAAAAATGGCACTAGACTTTCATTGTTTATCAATGGCGTTGAGAATGCTTTTAGAAATGATATTCCTGCAAATTTTGTTATGAGAGATATAGTAACAGGATCTACCCCTTACCTAGTTTTTGGTGGTGGCTATGATAGCGGTATTGGTGGAGAATCTGGATATCAACTATTGACGGGAAAGATTTCCGAGTTTGCTGCATTCGATTATGCTTTTACTCAAGATGATATAGATAGTTTATATTTTTCTATAGAAAATGAGGCTACGCTGAACGCTTCTACATCAGATAATTACTATAATGCCGGGAATGTTGTAGATGGTGTCCCAGAGGAAACTTATGTTTATGCATTTACAAATATGCAAAACTATCTTGGAAATACTATAAAAACCAATAATTATTCTTATACAGTGAATCCGGTGTTTGATGATAATGTGTTCTCTAATATTGAAGATAATTATGGGTGGATGTCAAGAGTGCAGTCTGATTCTTCAGGACTTTTTGGATTGAATCCCGATTTTGTCAAGATTACATTTAACCAAATAAGATGTAATAAAATTTTTGTTTCTACGGGATATTTTAATGGAAGAGTAGAGAGTTTCAATTATGTTGTAACGAAAAGTGATCTTACTACTATTTCTGGAGGAAAAGCATTTTCCGAAGACTCTTATACATATATAACATCTTCCGATCTGGGGTTAGAAGATGGAGAGTACTTAGATATTATCGCAATAAAAATCACTCCAGCTTCAACTGTCAATGACTATGATTATGCTCATATTTTTACAATTAACCCTATTTGGGAAGTTGATTTAAGTGAATATGTAATTTCTTTTAATGTAGATAAGATTAGAGATAATTTTGACGCCTCACTTCCTATAGGCGCTACTGCTGCAAATAATGGTTCAATAAGCTTTGATAATACAGATCTTGTATTTAATCCATATGGCAATACTCTTTATGGAGATTATGTAAATCCAGACACTAAGTTTTTTATATATCTAAAGCACGAAATCAGCAAGACTCAGCAGGAAGAAATTATTCCCGTGGCTGAAGAAATGTATGCGGATACTTGGACCTTTGACACATCTTCTATGACTGCTGATGTCCAGATTAGAGATTACTCAAAGTTTTTGCAAGAAGAAACTGTTCGTGGTTATATTTCTCAAGGGCTTTGCGCTGGAAGAAGCATTAGAGACATTATGCTTCTAACCGGATTTCCGGCAAGAAAAACATATTATTACGACAAATTTTATGAAACAGTCTTCTTCGATGATCCCGAAATTTTTATTCCATTTTTTGAAGGTCAAAATGAAGTAGACGATTCAGCAGAAGCTACCGGAACTATGGCTTTCTCCGACGAGTGTCAAAATGTTTACGCCCTAGATGCAGACCCGTACTTCGGAGAAGTGGGGTCTACTATCGTGTACTCAGATCTTCTTAGCGCTCAAGATGATTCTGAAAGAATTTCCGATGATCTTGAAATCCAAACATTTGTTCCGGTATACCGTACTGGCTCCTATAATTCATATCTCGGCCTTATTTTATATAATTATGATGATAATACGAAGTGGAATCCGCCCTCTATATCTAATACAAGTTTTTCTCTAGCATTCTATCTCAGAGATCCAAGCGACTTTTCTCCCGGAACTTATTATACAGTAGCGGCGTATCAGGGTGTCTCTGATAAAAGAGGTATTAAGGTTGAAGTTCAGAAGTCGGCGTTGGATAATTCAAAGTTAATATTTAAGCTTTCCGCTATTAACGCAAGTGGTACTGTCTTTTCTACCGAATCCAATCCAGTTTCTATTAGTCAATCTCACTTGATTCATGTTACTATTCCAACTACAACGAGTTTGAAATTTTATCTTGATGGAGAAATTGTTGGAACAATTAATGTAATAAATCTTTATGTTCCACCTCCGAGCGAGTTCTTAATTGCTCATCCGGGAAGTAGTTTTGTTTCAAATTTTTCATTTTTTACAAGCGAACTTTCTGCTGAAAGAATTCGACAGCATTATGATGCTTCATTTTTCTCTATTATACCTACATTTAATTATCTTTATGCGAAAGATTCGACATATTGGGATGCAATGTTGACAATTGCAACTGCTGATTTAGGTATGTTTTACATCGATGAATATGGAAATTTTAACTATGAGTATAGAAATACCTTACATCAAGAGGGGGATAATAGATATCAATCAAGCCAGTATGCGTTTGCTGATGACGTGAATATTATTTCCGGATCGGTTACTTCTGAGGTTCAGACGAATAAAGTAAACTTGAGTATCAACAAAACTACGTTCAACGCGTCGGATTCAGGATCTCTTTGGTCTGCTGAGTCAAATGAGTCTCTTGCGATAACTTCGATTGTGGGAAATGTAACTCCAAATAGCCTTTCAATTCCATTAAAAAATACTTCTAATCCTCTTCTTCTTCCGTCTGGTTATGTCAAAATTAATGACGAAATTATTAAATATAATAGTATCGTAAATAATACTTTGACAAATATTCAGAGGGCTCAATTTGGTACGCAAGTCGGATGGCATCTGTCGGGAGATCGGGCGAGAGAAGCTAGATTTTATAATGTCGATTATACTGACAGTCCTGCGGTAGTGGTTTACTATCCCTTCTTGACGACAGAATCTTTTGATGAAACGGCAACTATTGACTACTATACTGTCAATGCTTTTTCCGCCCAAATTGTGGTATCAGCTAACGATCCCGGACCCACTTCCTATATAGAAGATAGTGTGGAATATTATTATTTCCAAGATAGAGCTAAAACAAATTATGTCGTCCTTGAAGGCACAAATCCTCTAAACGGGGATAGTAATTTCTTCAGAGTCTCTGGCGTTCCTACAGTGACACAGCAGAGCAAGGAGACTGTTACTGCATATTCTGCGGAAATTGAGTCTAATATACGGAAGTATAGACTCAAGGAGCTTGATATTGACAATGAGTTTATTTCCAATAAAATTTATGCTCAGATTGTCGCAGATCATATTATCGGTTATTTTGCAGATCCGGTTAGAATTTTGAATGTAGAAATTCTTGGAGTACCTCAACTTCAACTTGGTGATTTGGTGACAATCCAGAAGTTTGATGACATTGGCATAGTCGATACAGATTTTTGGACAATTCAAAGTACAATCAGTTATGATGGCGGGATTCAGCAGAGCTTGATGCTTCGCGAATATTCTGCTACTATTGATCCACCCGAACTTTTGTTTACTGAAGACGGTGGATCAGGATTTAGTATTCTATAAGGAGAGTAATGACAGAATTTAAATTTGTGCAATGGGGCAAGGGTACGCCGGTTGATTACCAGAGACTTAATGCCATGATGCTTAATGAGCAGTATCTTAAAGATGTTGTGGATAGTTCGCCAAGAGGAGTTCTTCTGTGGAAAAGATTGACATCGGAGGTTACAGTAGATCCAGCCGGTGGCTATGATGTTATTCCCGGACTTTCAAATTTAACTTTTGATGTTGAAGAAGAAAGGCTTGTTTCTTTTGAATTTGAGCCCGGCATTGTTCAAGCAACACCTAACACTATTGCTGAAGTTAGATTTGGAATACTAGTAGATGATTCTACATTGACTGTTAAGCAGAATGGTAATTTTTATGTTTCTGACGTTAGTGGTCGGGGTGGCAGTCCAAGTGTGAAATATGTTACTACAAGCGCTTTATCAAAGGGAACTCATACTGTTTCTGTGATTATGCAGGCAAATGTTGCTCTGACAAGTGTGATTTTTGGGCGGAGCCAATCAGATCCGCTGCTTATCGTCAGAGACGAAGGTAAGTTTATTTCCGCTGCGTCATGAGTCTAGCATCTAGGAGAAATAGTATTTCTTGGGGCAGAGATAATTTTGGGAGCAAGAACCCAAACTTTAACGGTGGCCGTTATGTTGATGATAAAGGATATATGAGGGTGCTGCAACCCGAACATCCTTTCAGCAACAGCGGCTATGTTTATGAGCATAGACTCGTCTTGGAGAAGCAGCTTGGACGCATTCTCCAGACTTGGGAAACTGTTCATCATATAAATGAGATAAAGATTGATAATAGGCCAAATAATTTGTACCTCACGACTATCCCTGAGCATAGCGCCATTCACCGTGAGGGCAAAAAGCAAAGCAAAGAGCGCAGGAAGAAGACTGGCCAGTTGGCCAAAGAGCGCGCTAAGACAGGAAAAAGAACAAAGGGTGGTAAGTTTGTGAAAACTTCCGACGAAGGTGCTACACTAGAGTCTAATGAAAAAGAAGGTAGTGTTGAATGAAACAATTTAAATACGAGGGGGACGATTCTCTGAATCTTCCCAACTTGGATGGGAAGGAATATAGCCCTCCCAAGAAGGAAACTACCATTAAAGCTCCGTCATCCTTGAAGCCTAGCGTGGATTGGGACGGAGAGGAAGTTCAGGTTACTTCAGAGGTTTATAGCGAGCCTGTGAGAGATTGGGATCAACTCCTTGTTGAGCTTGGTTATGATCCAGAGCTTTATGAAATTATTGAGCCGGTTAAGCTTTCTTCATGGGATGCCCCTGCGGGCGAAGGCGAGACAAAGCGACTGTATTCTTACAAGGTCGGGATCAGAGCCAAGCGCGTTACGCAATACCGTGATGAAGACTACAAGGATCTTGTGACGCTTATCAAGAAGCATCGCCCGATGTCCGACAAGCAGACCTCAGGAGATGCTACGTTTGTCGTATGCCTTTCTGATTGGCAGATTGGCAAGGCAGATGGTGATGGGACAGATGGCACAATTGGTAGGATTCTTGGTATGATTGATAGTGTCACGGAACGTATTCGTGAACTTCAAAAGTCAGGAAGAAAAATGAAGACGCTTGTTGTTGCCGGGATTGGTGATATGGTGGAAAATTGCGAAGGGCATTATGCTACGCAGACTTTTACTGTTCAGCTTAATCGCCGTCAGCAAGTACGTGTTCTTCGTAGGCTTTTGACTAAGGCGATTACCTCTTGGGCTAAGATGTTCAATGAGGTTATTGTCTTGGCAGTGCCCGGAAATCATGGCGAGAATAGGAATGCATCAGGTAAGTCCTTTACTACAAGGGGAGACAACGATGACGTTGCTGCTTTCGAAATGGTTGCTGAGATTCTTTCTGCGAATCAAGAAGCTTATGGCCATGTGAGATTCATTATCCCCGAAGACGAGATTTCTGTCGTCCTTGAGGTGAGTGATACTTATTTGGGTTTTGCTCATGGTCATGTGACAAGTAATGGTGCTGATCCTCAAAAGAAGATTAAGGAGTGGTGGAAGTCTCAGACTTTTACTAACAATCCTATCGGCCATGTAAATATTTTGATCACAGGGCATTATCATCATTTCTCAGTTATTGAGCATGATAATGATAAGATTCATATGCAGTGTCCCGCTATGGATGGTGGCAGTGAATGGTTTAAGGATTTAACTGGTGTCGATTCCCGTCCGGGAACTTTGACATTTGTTATTGATAAGTCAGAACGTCCCTATAGGGACTTAGAAGTCATCTAAGGAGGTGAATTATATGGATAATTTTGGAGTTGCAGCTTTAGCGGGTCTTATTGTTCCTTTCTTTATTTCTTTTCTGAAGAATACGGATTGGTCATCGAAGACTAAGCAAATTGTTTCGGCTGTCGTTTCCCTTGCCGTGGCAGTTGGTATTACTGTTGTGGACAATGGTGTCAATCTTGGAGATTGGAAGCAGCTTGTAGCGAATCTTGCAGTCATCTTTACAGTTGCTCAGTTGTTCTACCAGCAGTATTTCGGTGGGACGGCTGTGAACGCAAAGCTTGAAAGTATTGGTGTTGGATCTACGAAGGAAGGGGCTTGATGTCAAGCTTTCAGCTTAAGTGCAAGAGATGTGGAGGCTTCCTCTATGAAGAAGAAGTTTTCTATGATCAGAATGATGTGAGAACTATGCAGATAGGTTGCTATATTTGTTCTCATAAAGGATATATGAAGGAAAAGGGCTGGAATGAGTTCAAGCTCAAGTTAGCGAAAGCTATGAAGGTCCGTGTCTGATCAATCTTCTTCGCTGAAGATTAGGATCGGAAGATTTTACGAAACTTCTGATGGCTCTGCTGTGAGGGTTATAAAGGTTAATTGGAGGAAAAACCTCGTTATAGCCGTTAATTATGACTCTCACAGCAATGAGTCGTTTCGTCTTGACGAAGCTGAGCAAACTTTTTCTCCCCTATTTAAGATAGGGGAAGTTGCCAAAATGTTTGGGAAGAAAAATCCTACTATACGAAAGTATGAAAGTTTAGGATTGCTTCCCAAGGCAAAAAAAATTTCCCTGAATGGGAGCGGGAAGAATTGGACTAGGGTATACTCACCAAGTGACATTGAAGTCCTAGCCGAATTCTTTGATAGCAGAAGGCCTGCTGGAAGACCTGCTAGTACTAATGTCGCTGGAATTAACCGAGAAGCTATCAAGGATAAACTTGATGCTCTATATATGAGAGGTAAAAGATAATGGCAAACCTTGTGCCGGAGAATGACGAGCAGAATACCATTTGGTGTTCTGTTGGTATTACTAGAAATCTAGGGAACTATGAATCGCTTCGTATCGATGCCGGTTCTCGTATCGCTATTGATCCTTCTAGTGATAAGGATGAAGCTTGGAAGAATCTTTGGGAAGATGTTCAGGCTCAGATTGAAGCTCAGCTCCTTGACGCTGATCGGGGATTGGCTGAAGGCTGATGTCTGAGAATCTTAAAAAGGTTCATTGGACTAAAGATGCTTTGTGCAAGTTTGATAAAAAGTTCACATCGTTTCACAGAGATGATGTGCTTGAGGCAAAAAGTATCTGCGAAGAATGTACGGTGAGAGTTCCGTGTATAATGGCTAACGCCGAGGTAGATGGGACATTCATCGCTGCAGGTTTATCTAAATTTGATCGTTTAATTTTACAGTGGAAGAGAGTTGAAGACGAAAATGAATCAATCTTCGGAGAAGATTCTGTCTATATTTCAGTCGTCATGCGACGAGAACGGGAAGCTCTTTCTCCCTGATCCCCGTCAAGATGATATTATAACGAGTCTTGTTAATTATTATTCTAAGTACTATTCGTTGGATGTGCTGGAAGATTGTATATCGGAATATGTGAAGCATACTCAAGATCCTATTCTTGTTTATAACTTTGCTTTGGACAGCAGTAAGATCAGGGAGAAAGTTTTGGACTTCCGTAAGTCGAAGGAAAGCTTTGATCGTCTTGTAAAAGAGACGGAGCAGAGGATGCGTGAGTTTGGTGAATTATGAGTTGAATTTGCTTAATAGCATTATCAAGACTGGTGATGTTACCGCTTGTGTTGAGCAGGGTGTGGACCACGTATTTGCCGAATACGCTGATGTGTGGAACTTTATCCTTGAGTTCAACAATGAGTATGGCCAAGCTCCTTCGAAGGATGTTGTCAAGACAAACTTCAAGGGATTTGAGTTCTTTACTGCCGAGTCTCCGCTTCAGTTTTACATTGATGATGCAAAGAGGCAGAGTTTAGGTCGTGGTGTCCGTGGTGCCTTGTTCAAGGCTTCTGAGGCACTTAAGAACGGTGATGATCCGGCGAAGATCTTGACGTTGATTCAGAATGAATCTGCTCAACTTATTCGCGATTCGGGTCGTTTGAAGGATTCTAATATTGCTGATTACTCCGAGCGCGCCGATGTTTTGAAGGATCGGATTCAGAACCCTGATCACAAGATTGTCGGGGTTACAAGTGGCATCAAGGTTATTGATGCTCACTTCGGAGGTTTTCAGCCCGGTGACTTTGTTGTTGTAATTGGGTGGACTGGTGTTGGCAAGTCAGCATTGACTAGATTGATGGCCGCTAACGCTTGGCGTGCTGGATATGTTCCTTTGATCGTCTCTCTTGAGATGGATCGTCTTCAGGAAGAGTTCCGCATGGATACAATCCTTAATGCAGGCCAAGTTTTCACTAACACTCAATTGACAAATGGTAAAGGCATTTCTCTTGATGAGTATGAGGGTTGGGCTCAGTCAACATTTGAAGGTAAGCCTCCGATCCATCTAGTGACTTCAGATGGTATTGAGACTGCGGATCAGCATTTTGTTCAGTCTAAGATTGAGCAGTACAAGCCTGATCTTGTTATTCTTGATTATCACACACTTTTTGATGATGCCAACAAGGGGGGGTCAGAGACTGAGCGTGCTAAGAACTTGTCGAAGGCGTTTAAGAGAATGGCTGTTCGTAATCGTGTTCCGATCCTTGATGTATCGGGTGTGACTATGGATGATGGCCATGATGAGCGTCCTCCGGAACTTAGCGAGATCGCTTGGAGTAAGCAACTTTCTTATGACGCCGACATGGTGCTTTCTGTGCATCGTTCTGCGGGCAGTGATGTTTTTCAGGTAGTTACTCGCAAAACTAGGCGCTGTGCCCCGTTTGCATTTTATTTGCGCTGGAACCTTGATTCTGGTGAATGGAAGGAGATTTATGAGCACGAAGCGTCGGAGTAGAAGGCCTGTCCATGTGATTAATGGTACTGCTATTGATCAAGAGACGATTGTTCGCCAGCGATCTTACATTGAAGATTATGTGAGGGAGAATTCTGGTAAGCAATTCCGCAAGACTAATGTCAAGTGGAATATGAACGATCAGGGTCATTTCGACTTTACAATCGAATTTTATGCTTGATATCACGTCTTATGTAGAGAGTAAGGGTATCCAAGTTATGAGAGATGATGGCTCAGAGCTTGCTTGCTACTGTCCATTTCACTCAAACATGGATACACCTGCCTTCTATATCAATAAGTCAACTGGTCTTTGGATATGCTTCAATCCTTCCTGCGGGAAGACTGGATCTATCCGGGACTTGATGAGCTTTTTTGGCGATCACGGGAAAATAGTTAGAGACTATTCCTTGGATGATATTGATAAAAATCTTATGTATAGTGAAAGTATATATGAGGATAATAGTTGGGATGAGGCTCTTGAGTCTATTATGATCTCATACCCGGAGGATTTGGAGAAAGTCAAATATCTAACTGATAGAGGTTTCACGGAGAAAACTCTGTCGTACTTTGATATTGCCTATTCAGATTCGAAGTGTAGGATTGTGATCCCGGCTAGGAATGAAAAACACAAGGTTATCGGATTCATTGGGCGTGCGGTTAATCCCGACATTCAGCCTAAGTATCTGTATTCAAAGGGGTTTCCTAGAAAAGATATTTTATTTAACCTAAACAATGCTAAGCGATATGAATCGTGTATCATTGTTGAGGGTAGCCTTGATGCTATGAAAGTTCATCAAGCCGGATTCCCGAATGTCGTTTCATCTTTAGGGGCCACTATTACCGATGGTCATATGCTTCTACTTAGCAAGTACTTTGATAAGATTTTTATTTTTTCTGATAACGATAGTGCTGGTTATGCTATGCGAGACCAGATTATATCTAAGTGCTACGGAAAGGATTTACGTATAATTGAGTTCCAAGATCCTGACTGCAAAGATCCGGGAGAGATGACTGAAGATCAGATCTCTGATCATATAGATAAATCTATAGACTATTTTACATGGAGTTTTAAAAATGTTTTTTCGAATTAAGAAATTGACGGCAGATATAGTTGAGCTTGAAGTTGGGGAGGAAGCCCTCACGACGATAGTATTACTCACTCTAAATGAGGCTTCGCAACTTCGTGATATGCTCAAGTTTATTCCCACTCTCCCCGTAGCGGGCGAGGTGGATCGATGGTATACTAGCTAGTGCGCCAGTGTGCGCTTAGTTAACCACATAATGTACGTTTATAACGTCGAAAGGTAAGGTAAAAAATGAGTATGTTCAAGACTCTTTCTGATCTCAGGAAGAATACAATTGAAAATAAGGGCGCAGGTGGCGCTCAGGACGGTGAAAGGGTACAGCGGTATTTCACTGTAAAGTCCGGAGAATCTTTTCTCATCCGCTTCCGTCAGGAGTTGACTGAGGATTCGCAGAATTATTCTGAGGATGCTGGTGTCGCTCATGTTGTTTCTGTTCACACAAACCCGAATGATTTCCGTAAGAGTGCAGTTTGCACAGGTGATCATGAGGAGTTTGGTTATCGTTGCTTTGGTTGCGAGCAGGTTGTTCGTGATCGTGGCTGGAAGGCCAAGCAGCATCTACTTGTGAATGTTGCTGTTTACAACGCCGAGGACGATATTTGGGAACCGCGTGTTCTTGATCAAAAGTTCACGGGTGCTCATGTTGCTGAAACTGTTGTTACGTTCGCTAGTGAGTATGGAACGATTCTTGATCGTGATTTCAAGATTTCTCGTACTGGTCAGAAGCAGCAAACGAAGTACAACCTCATTCCTCTTGCACCTAAGGATGCGAATGAAAGCATTGCAAGTCTTCCGATGCACGATTTGACTCGCGTGTATCGAACCATGAATCCCGCTGAACAGGCTGGTTTCTATATTGCCGAAGACGATTCTTCCAACTCTAACGACTGGAAGTAATGTTTGATCTTGTGATTGGGGCCGGCATTTCCGGCCCCAATTCCTGACTTTATAAGGATATGTGACTTGATAGTTCTTGATATTGACGGAGTGGTAGCTGATATGTTTGGGGAGCTGGATTCAGCTCTTCAAGAAGCGGGGTATCCGCCTCACCATTGGGAAAAATGGCAGGGGTATCATTGGAGTGAGATTTATCCCGACATTGATAGGGATGTTCTTGATCTATTCCTAAAGAACCCATTGTTGGCCAAGAATGCTAAAGCGTTTGAGGACGCTTGGTATTGGACTAATCATTACAGCTCTCAATATGACATTATGTATTTGACTGCTAGAGATCCGGCCTTGACTCAGGTTACATGGAATTGGTTTTTCGAGTGGGATATTCCGGCAGATTTTGTTGTGTTCGAAAAGAACAAGCCGGAGTTTCTGAGTCAAATCCAAGTCTCCGTTTATGTAGATGATTATCCTGATATGGTGAGAAAGTCTAGAGATTTGGGCATCAATGCTTTTCTTCTTAATCGTCCTTATAATGCCAATGGTAACGTCGATCCTGAGTTTAGGATTAATTCTTTGTGGGATATCAAATGCGTGTGATCGTCGCTGGGTCTGATTCTGCTCAGATTAATAAAATTGCCGTAACCACTTTCCTTGAGGGTCTTTATTCACAGTACAAAGATAATCTTTGTATTTCCTTTTATGGGCAAGGCTATATATCTGATATTGTGGAAGAGTGGGTACATAAGACTTGGCCGGGTCCTAATTCTAAGAATTGTTTCGATTTAGATTGGGTGATCAATCACTGGTCTGATGATGACGTGCAGGATATAGGTAGTTCTATTGTCAAAGAATCAAAGCCCGATTTAGCATTTTTGTTTGGCTATGATAAGTATGAAGTTCATAGAGCCTTGCGCTATGCGGAGGTTCCCGCTTTTGTTGTGGAGAAGTTATGAGCGAGATTATTATTGATCGTCCTTCGTGGGATGAGTATTTTCTGAATTTAGCGAAGGCTACGTCTAAGCGATCAACCTGCCCAAGCCGAAAGGTTGGCAGTGTTATTATAAATCCTGAAACTAATCAGGTGATTTCTATGGGATATAACGGTTCCCCTAGGGGAACGGCACATTGTGGCTCAGAATGCCTTACAAGGGAATCTGGGGGCGGATGGAGGAAGTGTAGAGCCATCCACGCTGAGCTTAATGCGGTGGTTTCCGCTGCTATGAATGGTGTCAGCACAAATGGTGCTACTATGTACTTGACTACAACGCCATGCGTTTTCTGTTCAAGGATTTTGATTAACGCCGGAATCAAGAAGGTGATCGCTCTCACATTTTATCCACAAATGGAGGCGATTGAGCTCTTGCAGGAAGGTGGTATTGATGTTTATGTTGTTGAAGGGGATACGATCCCCCCTATTTTCATGGAGGCTTGATGTATACTTCTAAGGTTCATAAAACGCAGAGTGCGGAAATTTCTTTTACCGAAGAGGATTACAATGATTGGGTGTGGGAGAATCCGGACGTAAAGCATACTCATGAGAAGTATGTTGAGGAGATGGCTCTCGCCCTAATTGATGACGATTCTTTTTGGGTTAGTGAATCAATTGATATCATCTGCATTGTACACGGAAGAGGCTAAAGGGCCCGATGGCTGAATTTACGCATTTGCACAATCATAGTGAGTACTCGCTTCTTGATGGCATGACAACGCCTGAGGAGATGGCGAGCATTGTCAGCACTAATGGTCAGATTGCAGCAGCAATTACTGATCACGGGACTATGGGCGGGTTTATTAGATTCCAGAAAGCTTGTAAGAGTCAAGGTGTCAAACCTATCTTTGGTGTTGAGGCATATTTTGTCGATGATGTTTCGATGGATGATGAGACTAACAAGGCTGAGCGCTTTCACTTGATCTTGCTTGCGAAGAATGACAAGGGCCTTGAGAATCTTTTTCGTATCAACAATGTCGCATGGACTGAGCAGTTCTACTATAAGCCCCGCATTGATTTCAATAATCTTGAGCAGTATGGCGAAGGCCTTATTTGCCTTTCCGGTTGTATGGGAAGCGCTTTGTCTCAGGCTATCTTGAATGGTGATGAGAAGCGTGCCGATCAGCTTCTTGGCAAATTCCAGGGTATATTTAAGGATGACTATTATCTTGAGGTTCAACCTCATAATCCTCCCGAACTTAATGCAAAGCTGATTGATTACGGAGACTCTTATAATATTCCGATTGTCGGGACACTTGACTGCCACTTTCCGACTAAGCAAGATGCTGGTGTTGAGGAAGTCCTTCTCGCTATTGGTCAGAACTCTTCGATGAACGCAGGGCAGAAGCGTCATGCTAGAGATAATTATGATCATGCTTGCGGTGTTCATGATTTAATTGAGAAGATGGATTTGCTGTATCCTGAGCGCAGGCTTTCTTTTAAGAATCTGCCATTGTACCTGATGGACGCCAAAGAGGTTCTTGAGCACTTCAATGATGCCGGCATTACTCGCCTTGATATTCTAGAGAATACTATGGAGATTGCCGATAAGTGCAATACAGAAATCAAGATGAACAATATGTTCCTTCCGTCTTACACAAAAGACATCAAGGTTGATATGTCATCGAATGATTATCTTCGGGATGTTGCGTTCTTTATGCTGCAGCAGAAGGGGCTTGCTGGTGATCAGGTCTATGTTGATCGTCTTGAGGAAGAGCTTACTGTTATTGCAGGAAAGAATTTCTCTGACTACTTTTTGGTCCTTTGGGATCTTATTAGTTGGGCTGATAGTGACGGCATTGCCCGTGGGCCTGCCCGTGGTAGCGCTGGTGGATCTCTATTGTCTTATGTTCTTGGTATTACAAATATCGATCCAGTCAAGCATGGGCTTCTCTTTTTTCGGTTTATCAATCCTGAAAGAAACGATTTTCCGGATATCGACTTGGATTTTGAAGATCGTCGTCGCGATGAGGCGAAGGAATACCTGAGAAATAGATGGGGCGGGGAGAATGTCGCTGGCATCTCTGCCTATGGCACGTTCCAGCCTAAGGGATCAATTAAAGCTGTAGCAAGTGCGTTTGCTGTTCCGTATACCGAAGCTAATGCTATCTCTCCGATGTTCGAAACATTCGAAGAGTATAAGGAGAAGGATAGCCTTGCCAAGTTTAGGAGAAAGAATCCTGACGTTATAAAGGTTGCCGAGAGACTTGCGGGGCGTTATAAGAACGCTTCTGCTCATGCTGCTGGCGTCGTGGTTTCCAATGTACCTCTTGAAACTATTGTTCCAATTGAGGTTCGGGAGGAAGCCGGTACTAAGAGAAAGATTAACGTAGTCGCATATGACAAAGATGAGACGGGTGAATTTGGGCTTATTAAATTTGATGCTCTTGGAGTCCGCGCAATCACGGTTATCAAAGATACTATTTCTGCAATCAAGGAGAGGACGGGCAGAGACGTCTCAACAGATAGTCTGGATATTGACAACCCAGATAGCAGAGTCTTTGCCGAGTTTACCGCTGGTAACGTCATCGGCATCTTCCAAGCGGAAGGAGCTGGTTATGCTGCTCTCATTGGTGAAATGGGAGTGTCTAGTTTTAATGATTTGGCCGTTTCGAATGCTCTAGTTCGTCCGGGGTCTTATGTGACTCAGGGTAAAAAGTATTTGGCTCGTCGTGATGGAAGTGAAGTCACTTCTTATGATCATGAGATTCTTGAGGGAATTCTTGGCGAGACTTATGGAACATTTATTTTTGAAGAGCAGGTTATGAAAATCGCCGTAGAGCTTGCTGGATTCTCTTGGGCCAAGGCTGATCGTCTTCGAAAGATTATTTCCAAGAAGAAGGATATTGCCGAGTTCGATAAGTACAAGCAAGAGTTCGTTGACGGTGCATCCCAATACATCAGCGTGTCTAGGGCCAAGGCCTTGTGGGCGGATATTGAAAAAGCGTCTCTTTATATGTTCAACAAGTCTCACGCTACAGCGTATTCTCTTGTTTCCTATCAGACCATGTGGCTCAAGGTTAATTATCCAGTAGAGTTTATTTGGGCAACTTTGTCCAATGAGACTGAGGGTGAGAAGATTACGACGTATCTTTTCGAGGCTCAGAGACTCGGTATTGAGATTCTTGGTCCTGATGTCAATAAGTCGGATGCAGCGTTTTCTCTTGATGGTGATGCACTTAGATTTGGGTTGGGCAATATCGCTGGTTGCGGTGCTTCTGCTGTGAGCGAGATTATGACAAAGAGGCCGTTTGATGATTACGATCATTTTGTTAATACTGTTGCTCGCTCTAAGGTGAAGGTAAATAACTTGGAAGCTCTCCAGAAGGTTGGCGCTTTTGATAGTATCGGCTTTGATTCTCCTTATGAGTCTCGTCGATACTACGGTCCACTACTTAATTATCCGGTAACTATGAATGATAAGTCTCCGTTTGATGAGATCATCATGCCTTGTAATCTTGCTCAGGATACGAAGGAGGAGGTCAATCTTTATATTGTTCGTGGTGTTGTTAAGTCTACTAAGCGTACTCCTAAGTATTTCCGGGCGGAGGTTGAGGATTCGACTGGTGTTGTTTCTTCGTTCGCTAATAGTGATGCTGTGATCAATAAGCGTGATTATGTGATTGCTATTGTTGGTGATCAGACGATTCATCATATTGAGGATTTCAATGAGATTGAGACTGGCAAGTCTGATTCTAAGTTTTCGAAGTTTCTTCGGGGGCAGATTGATGGCGATCCGATGGATGAGTTTGCTTTCTTGTATGATCTTGGTGTTAAGCGTGAGATTGTCCCTAATGGCAAGTCGGCTACGCTTGCGTATTTGATTAATACTGTGAAGTTCAAGACTCGTACTGACAGGGATATGTGTTCTTCGTATTTTTATATTCCCGATCAGGGATGGGCGAAGACTGTTATGTTTGGTGAAGGTGTGATGGCGAATGATTCTGAGTTGAAGCGTTCGTTTGAGTGGAAGTTGATCAAGACTGTTCGTGGTAAAAATAATCTTCTTTCGCTTTCTAGCGTCATTTCTGCTGAGAAGTGGTGTAAGATGAACTTGGTTGACATTGAAGAAGAAAGGTTGAAAGCCAATGCTAGTAGTTAAGGGTGGGGAGAAAATCCCCGTTCCAGAAGTTATTCCGACTCCATCGTTTGGGTTGAATTATATTCTTGGTGGTGGTTTGTGGAGTGGTCGTTATCATATTGTTTGGGGTAATCCTCAGGCTGGTAAGTCCACTATGTGCTTTCATGCTGCTGCGGAGGCTCAGAAGATTGGTTATACGCCGGTTATTATTGATGCCGAGGGCTCTTCAACTGATGAGTGGATGGAGCATTGCGGTATTGATACTACGAACCGCATTGTAATTCGCTCTACGATCCTTGAGGATATCCTTGGTGTTGTCATGCCGATGTTCCGGGATAAGGATGCTAAGTATTTCTTTATCTTCGATTCGATTAATACTATTGTCATGGAGCAGTTTTATAAGAATGATGATGGCGTTGGCGGTATTGGCATTTATGCTCGTTCTCAGGGTGTCCTTATTCAGAAGGTTGCTGATCAGCTGATTTCCGGTGTCAATCATTGTGTCGTTTTTATTGCTCAGCAGACTATTGCTGCTAAGGGTCAGTACTTTGTTACTCAGGGCAAGTATGGCAATGCTGCTTTCCATTGGGCTACGAATATTATCCGCCTGAATGCTGGTGAAGCTTCTGCCGATCTTGATCGTGATGATGATGAGCGCATCGTAGGACGCAAGGTGACTTGGCGTATCGATAAGTCTAAGCAGAAGTCAGTTCAGGGCACTAAGGGTGACTATTGGTTCTCTCCTCATAGCGCTGAGATCGATCACAACAAAGAAGCTTTTCATCTTGCGGTTCGTCATGGCTTGATTGCCAAGAAGGGCGCATGGTTTGAATATGGTGGCGAAAGGTATCATGGATCTGATAAACTTATTAAAGCCCTTTCGCAAGAAGATATGGATCAGATTTACTCTGATCTTGAGAGTATCGAATTGATTTTCGAAACTGAGGACGTAAGTTCCAGTGAGAGGTGAAAAGAGAGAGGCCGCGTTAGATGGCGCTAAACCTGTTAAGAATAGTGGTAGGGGTTTTCGCAAGGGCGATGCTGTCCTTGATGACAGTTGGCTCATTGATTATAAACACAATGAGTTTTCTTTTACTCTTAAGTCAACTGCTTGGTCAAAACATTGCAAGGATGCTTGGAATGACGGACACTACAGCCCCGCAATTAAAGTCATTTTCGGAGATGGAAGAATGGTTGCAATCATCGACTGGGACGAATTCGTCGAACTTAAAAACAAGTAGCCCTGAGGACATTTTTTCAGATTGCGAGCCTTGTTTTTGCATGGTTTCCGAGGATAATGAAAACTTTTGTGGCGAACTTGCTGTGAAAGCTATGCGTATGCCTTTTGAGATTCCAAATATGCCTATGTGTGAATATCATTGTGGAATGTTTGAGAACTGGACTCATGAGGATACAATTGGCGAACTTGTTGAAATGATGACGGAGGAAGAAAGTATGAATAATTTGAAGGAGGAATTGGATGACGATCTCTAGAGCTAGGGAAATGTCGGATGGAAATGTTGAGGTTGATCTTGATGAGATTGCCGGCGCTTTGAGCGCAGAGGAGTATCGCGAGTTTAGTGATTGTATGGCTATTGTTCAGCGTATTCTTGATCAACCTAATGCTATGATGGGCTCTGAGGCGCTTATTCATGCAGCAAAGCTTGCTGCTTTGAGAACCAAGCTTGGTGCTAGGGCTCAGTATTACAAGACTTCTGAGAAGTCTGTTCTTCAGCGCAGGCGTAAGGATCTGTTAATGTTAATGTTCACTGCTTTGGAGGAAAATATCAATACCTTGAAGCTTCTTGGAAAGATTGAGTCGGGGATGTCGAATAATCGATGAAAGCTCTTATTAAGAATTTAAAGTCTATGCAACCTGAGCCAAAGAAGCCCAAGAAGCTTCCTGAGGTGACTCCCGAGGATAATCTAAACCTTGAGAAGTCTTTGCTTGATGCTATTTCAGCAAATCTTGAAGCTTCGAATGGTAGTTTTTGGAAGCAGAGCAATAGCTTCGCTCCTTCTAGCACTAATCAGTGCCCTCGCTATGCGGTGTACCGCTTCCGTGGCTATCAGCAAGAGATCTCCTTCTTGGGTCAAACTAGGAGGCTCTTTGATTTAGGCAATAGGATTGAGGATGCTGTTGGTCAGATGTTTACTGATCTTGGTATTCTTGTTGATTCTCAGGTTGAGATGAATATTCATGATCCGGCTCCTGTTCGTGGTTATATCGATTTTATTATCGATTGGGACGGGGAGAAGGTTGTTGAGTGTAAGTCTATCAATGAGGCTGGGTTCGCTTACCGTAAGGCTTATCATAAGCCTAAGGATGAGCATTATCGCCAGATTCAGTTCTATCTGCTGTCTCAGAACCACGATTCCGGCTTCTTGTTTTATTATTGCAAGAACGATTCTGCGATCCTTCCGCTGCTCGTAAAGCGTGATGATAAGTTTATTGAGACAACCATGAATAAGTATGCTAAAATATTTAAAGTCTTTAAGGACGGTAATATTCCAGAAAGGCCCTACAAGAAAGAGTCTCAAAACTGCAGTAGATGTGACGCTTTTACTCATTGTTGGTCCGATCAAGAGAATGGCATTCCGGTTAACTTAAGGAAGAAGGACTCATGATCAGTGAACTTAGAACCGAAGATTTGCGCAAATCCTAAGTGTCAGGAAGTATTTGAGCCTCAGGTTCACAACGCTATTTATTGTGGTACAGATTGTCGAAAAGTAGTAACAAATAAAAATGTTCTTGATAGATATTATGAAAAGAAAGAGCGTCGGGCAGACAGAAAAAGAGTCTGTAGGAACGATGGGTGCTCAACTTTTTTATCAATGTATAATGAGGAAGATATTTGTGAGGCTTGCAAGACAAATCGGCTTATCGACAGACTAAGCTCTTGGGGATGGGATCGGGATAAATTAATGGAGGATTGGTCTTATTAATGAGAATCGTTAATATGCTGAAACACAAAGATCCCGCCCCTTGTACTATTATGGCCGTCGATGCCTCGTCTACGTCTGTGGCGATATCTATTTTTGATCAGCAGAAAGATTGTACATATCTCAAAGAGACAGCCAAGCTTAGGCTGAATAATTTGGAAATGAATGTGAAACTCAGAATTATATCTGAGTTTTTTCCTATATTTTTTTCTAAATATGACGTTGATTATGTTTTTGTTGAGCAACCTATTTATATACAGAATCCTGCGACTAGCAGGGTGCTTTCTCAGATATCAGGCCACGTTCTTGGCACTTGTATTCTTTTTTGCGACAATGTTTCAGAAGTTCCGATTGCAAACTGGAAAAGCTTTATCGGTTACAAGAATGTTAGTAAGGCCGACAAGGAGAGATGGACCAGTGAACTTGGTGAGAAGGAATCGAAGAAGAAAGCTGCGTCCGAGAGGAAGCAGAGAACTATTCGCATAGTTCATGAAAAAATCTCCGGCATTGATCATCTTGTAGATAATGATATTTGCGATGCCATTGGAATTGGTCTTTACGGCCTTGATTTTGTAAACAGGGGGATGCCAGATGGCTCTTGAACCTTATAAGGATAGAGAATGGCTTTATCATCATTATGTCAAGAAGCGGATGAACCTGAAGGATATCTGCGAAGTTCTGGAGAAAAGATATAACATTCGTGTTACAACGCAGGCTGTTTATAACTGGCTTGTAAAGTTCGATCTTTTGAAATATAGAGGCAAGGGCCGTAAGCTTGGAGCTAATGTTCGTGGAGCGAAGAAGGCTTCCTCTATGGGTAAGAGGCCAAATCGCGCTAGAGAAGAGCGTATGCGGGCATTGGCGAAGGCTCGCAAGAAGAACCGATAAGAAAATTGTATCAGGCGCCTAGGGCGTATGCTACCATTAAACCAAAGCCCCGGTAGGGGGAATGAATGGAGAGATATGTCTAATACTACAAAAGATGCATTTAGGTTAGTCGAACGTGAGCTTGTCAAGTTCGGATCGTATGAGAATGCAAAGAAGCTCTTGAGTAAGTATATGATTGGTTCCTCGTATGATGAGGAAATGGTTGAGAAGGTTCTTGTTATCTTGACGACTGAATTTCGTCATGTCATTGAAAAGTTGAGCTCTGTTCTTCCGGAGGATGACACTGAGGCTGCTGCTGTTGTTAGCCGTAGGGCTTCCTCTAAGCCTAGAACTAGAGTCAAGAAGGACGATTCTTCTGATGTCGAGATCATTGAGGATACAGACATTCTGAATTCAATCAATGATTAGTATGGTATAATTGTCGTATGGCTGACAGTTTAGAGAAAGCTGAAACAATTTTTGACAAAGCAAAGAAGGTTGAGCAGGTAGGTCTGCTTAGTCTTAAGGGTTATTCTGTTGCCGATATTGCTGATCTGGAACAGATCTCTCCAAATACTGTGAGAGATTATGTGTCTCAGTATAAATCTTTCTTGGAAGATCGCGCAGAGGATGATCCTTATTTCTTAGAGAAGGTTCAGTTTAATACTATCAAGGCGCTTGCTGAGTTTGATGAAATATCAAAGGAGTCTTGGGAGACTGTTGAGATTGCGACTAGAGAGGGAATGGTTTCAGGTAGAAATCAAGCCCTCAAATTATGTCTTGATGTCGCTACAAAGAAAGCCCAGCTTCATCAGCTTATGGGCGGAACTAAAACTGATGGTGAATACATCGCCCGAATGCAAAAAGCTGAGACAGTAAATCAGATGATCTCTAAGGTTATCAAAGATATTGTCGCTGACTGTGAAGTATGTAAGCCAAAGGCCAGACTTGCTTTGCAGGAAGCATTCAGCATTATGAATTCCGAGGATTTCGATCCCAATAAGGAATCCGGTAAAGACGTTGACATCGAAGACGCAGAGATTATTGAGGAATAGCCTCCCCAAGCGCTCTACTTTCGCTTGGGGATTGCTCGCCGCTTATATTCTCATCTATGATGTTGTAGCGATTGCCCTGAATGATATTAATAAATCTAGGAGTTCTAGTGTTAGATACGAAACATTTTCTGATGGTTGCTGGCGTGGCGTTGAGCATCCCTTTGCTCGCTGGCCTATTTGGCTTGTTATTTTGATTTTAGTCAAGCATCTTGGTGCTCCAAATTTTTTGCGTGAATATGATCCCATTGGTATTGTCGGGAAGGTAATTCGATATATAGGAAAGAAGAAGGCTGATGGGTGAAGATTTTTACGGTGCCAATTTAGATTTCGATGATTTCGATAGACTCCTGAAGAACGAGGATCTCAGCGAAGAGCCTGTTCCTATTCAGAGATTTGTTACAGACAAGAAGTATCTAGGCCTTCCTCCGCTGAGTGATATTCAGGTTGAGATTGCTAGGCATATTACGCAGATTTTTAAGCCGGAGACTCTTTCCATGTTGATGGGAGAGCAGGAGGGGATTGATTACTATAACAAGTACACAGTCAATGAAGTCATTTGTCAGTTGGGTAAAGGATCAGGTAAGGATCACGTCTCTAGAGTTTCGCTTGCTTATATCAGCTATCTTCTTCATTGTCTTCGTGATCCTCTTGAGTATTTTGGTAAAGCTTCCGGTGTTTATATCGACTTGGTTAACTTAGCTGTAAATGCCAAGCAGGCTCAGCAGGTTTTCTTTGATCCTTTGAAGAATCTTCTGCTTGCATCTCCTTGGGCTAATGATGTCGGCTTTGAGCCGCGTGTTCAGGAAATCTTTTGGTTTGATCGTCCTGTCCGAATGTTCTCAGGTCACTCTGAGGCTGAAGGCTGGGAGGGATATGAAGTTCTTACGGTTGTTCTAGATGAAATCTCTGCTTTCAAGACTGACGTTGAGCTTAAAGGCCAGTTGAGAAACAAGGGTTCTGCATCTGAAATTTATGAGATGGCTAGAGCGTCTATTACATCACGTTTCCCAAGTGTGGGAAAAGTTGTGCTTCTTTCATTCCCTCGCTTCAAGGGCGACTTTATTCAGCAAAGATATAAGTCAGTTCTTGACGATTTAGCTGAGCAGGGTGGAGTTTTGCTTGATGAAAAGCTTGGCAATCGTGGTGGATATCGCGAGGCTCAATCTTGGGCTTTGAAAGCTGCTACTTGGGAAGTCAATCCCACTAGGCATAAGGAAGAGTTTGAGAATGAGTTTAGGCGTGATCCTATTATGGCGCGCGCTAGGTTCATGTGTGAACCTCCTGAGATGGTCGATGCTTACTTCAGAGATCCCGAATCCGTTCGTGCTGCTTTTAGATTTAAGCAACCTCCGATTGATGAAGAGGGAAGATTTAGAGAGTGGTTTACTGGTAGTGATGAGCATCCAAGATATATTCATGTCGATTTAGGTTTGAAGCGAGATCGCGCAGCTATTTGTATGGTTCATTCGCCTGGATTTAAGCAGATTAAAACTCTTGGTGGCGTAGAGAATCTTCCTGTTATTGAGATGGATTACATCCAATCTTGGAAGGCTGAAGATAACTCCGAGATTCCTTTTGCTGCTATCCGCTCTACTATTACAGAGCTCACTAAACGCTTCACAGTCGTCTCTGTGACGTTCGATCAATGGAATAGTGCTGATATGATCCAATCTCTTCGCGCTCTTAATATCAACGCAGATCTTCATACGGTTGCTAAAAAAGATTACGATACCTTGTCTACTGCTATTTATGATGGTAGATTGCGGGGATATTGGAATGAGATCCTTGTGGAAGATGAGCTCTTGAAGCTTAAGCTTATAAATAATACTAAGGTTGATCATCCTACTACTGGATCGAAGGACTTGGCCGACTCTGTTGCCGGCGCAACTTTTATGTGTGTGTCGAATCTCTCGTCAGATTTTGAGATTGATATTGAAATTTTGCAGGAAGTTGATTATGATATTTTGACATCTTATGATGCCGATGGGGCATCTAAAACAATTATTGGTTCCTCTGGTAAGTCTTCAGATAAGGAGAAGGCGATTCCTGAGGATATAAAAGACTGGCTTCAAATTATCTAGGAGTGATATGAATAAAAATGATTTAAGCAAAGCTCTTTGCAAAGAAAAGGGTCTTGATACTTCGCTGTTTTTCGAGGATTTCGAGCTCATGACTGCTAAGGAAAAAAAGGATATTATTGCGATATGCGAAAGTTGTCCTGTGTCTAAACAGTGCAGGGAGTATGGCATGTCTCAGCGCGATGGGTATGGAGTTTGGGGCGGTGTCTTCTTTAAGCGTGGGAAGATTGTGCGCTCATATTATTCGTCAAAGAAACCCAAGTTAACCTGAGCTACCCTTCTATGAGTAAGAGTCTGGTTGTAAAAAAAAATCTTGGGAATCTGTATGTTCCGGGCGAAGGTCCGCTATACTGATCAACAGCAGGGCAGCAGGGTGGTTTCATCCCGGTGACTCTGCCTACACTCATAAAGTAAAAACTATAGGAGCTTTAAATGCTTAATATTGAAACTACTGATCAACTGCCTCCGGTTCGCCGTGGTGGTGGCCGTCCCTCTCAAGAGCGTAAGCAAATTCAAGACGCTCTCGTTAGTGGTGAAATTCAGGTTGTTAAGGATGTAGAAGCAGGCAACAAATACAATGCACTTCAGCAGCGTATTCGTCAGGCTGCACAGTCTATGGGCCTTAAGGTGAAGATTGTTTACCGTAAGCACGAAGACAACCTTGAGGTTGGAGATCTTTACTTCCACGGCTTTAAAGTTGAAGAGGATTGATCGATATCGATGAGGCTGAAAAGCTCCCTGCAAACTCTTGCGGGGAGCTTTTCTCCAATATAGATGAGTTCCTGACTTCGATTAGCAGTCAGTCGCTTGTAGACAGTTATAAGGTTCAAGATTTTTGCTTGGATCTACGTTTTTTTATTAAAGAAAATTTCGAGGAATGCAAGGATGAGTAAAATGTCTAATATTGACGCTAGTAAGCAGTGGACTAAGGATCTACTTTCCGGTCTTGTTGGGGCTACAGTTATTCAGATTGATGGCTCAGCAGATGAAGAAGGCAATGTTTGGCCGATTCTAGTTTTTCAGGATAAGTATGGTAATGTGATTCAAGCTGAAATTTCGATGGATGCCGAAGGCAACGGGCCGGGGCATATCTTTTTGGGCTCGTTAAAGGGTGAAAACTTTGACGATTACTCCATGATCTCAGATAAAAAAAGCTGGGAGATGCTTTGGAGTGGCATCAAGAAGCCATAATCGGTATAATATATGACTGAGGTATTTGACTGTGTGGAATACTAAAATCGAATACTTCGAAGAATTGGCTAAAAAACGTCAATTCGTTAATATAAATTTTCACCTCGCAGATAGGGTATGCAAAGGGTATATCCGGGTCATCAATGTGGATGGCGTTTTTGTGACTGCGGAGATGGGCGATGATCAAGAGATCAGGGTAGAGAATGTGAAATTCATTCCGTACTTAGCCATTTCCTCCGTAGAGTGTGGACTGTAGAAATGAGGATTTAATGAGTAGAAATAAGATTATTGTTGGCAGTGTTATTTTGTTAGTTTTGGTATTGGGCTTCGTCGCCCAACAGGCCGCTTTCGGTGAGTCTGATGGAAATGACGAGGCTTTTGTTGTAGAGGGAGTGCAAATTGCAGAAGTTATCGTGGAACCTGTCGTTGAGACTACGACTACCACAATTGACTTGTCGTTTCTGAATACGACGACAACGACACAGTATATCGCACCGAAGCCCGCTAGGACGGCTTCTGTACCTAATTATGATGCCGGCGACGGCTCTAGATGGGATAAGTTGGCTCAATGCGAGGCTGGTGGAAATTGGGCTACTAATACCGGAAACGGTTTTGGTGGGGGACTCCAATTTATGCATCAAAAAAGTTATTCAACTTGGCTTTCTTTTGGGGGTGGAGAGTTCGCTCCGCATCCTTGGGAAGCCTCTAGAGAGCAGCAGATAGTTGTTGCTGAGAAAGTTCTTGCTAGTTCCGGGTGGAGAGCTTGGCCGGGGTGTAGCCGCAAATTTGGCTGGCTCTGACTTGGGCTTTTGAAAAATGATCTTATAAAGGTGAAATCTGGGCTTTTGAAAACAGGTCTTATAAAGGTGAAATCTGGGCTTTTTAAATAAGATCTTATAAAGGTTATTTTTTGTATGGTTGTTTATTGTAAATAAAATTGAATACTTTTTTCGGAAAAATGGGAGCTAAAAATTAGCTCCCATTTTTTTGTATTAAATTCCACCATAATTATGTACCTAATTTGCTGGCCGCATAATTATGTTCCTATTTACGTTCGCTCGAAATAACTCAGAAATCTAACTCCAGGTCTATGTGAGAGCCTAAAGAAAATATCTGTTAGGATCGGTTAAATATCTATAAGAGAGCCTTACCGGTGCTAAGATGGACTCTATAAGGACATCCAATAATTATCGCTTCTTAGGAGAGCATATAATGTCTTACATTAGAATAGCCAATAAAGCAGAGAATGTAAATCGTCTGTATTTAGAAAAGTTAGGTCTTTCTACAAAGCGAGATGATGATCTTACAATTGGTCAATTTGGTTCAGGTTCAAAATTCGCTCCAATTGCAGCATTAAGAAATGGTTGGGAATGGATTAATGTTGGTGAGGATGATATTGGTCCTTACAAGATGCAATATATTTCGATGGAAGAAGGCGGAATCGATTGTATTTATTATCTTTACAATGATACAGAATTGAAATCTTCTTCTTTTACTGTTGATGCCGGTGTTCTTTCTTGGGATAGTGAGTTTCAGATTTTTCGTGAAGCTTTTTCTAATGCGTTAGATGAGTTTACTTCGGGTGGTAATTCTTATTCTGTAGATATTGTTGATGAAGTTAAGTATGAGCCTGGAGTTTTTGCTGTTTATTTGACTGCTGTTCCTGAGTTGTTAAATATTGTTGATAACTTCGATAAGTATTTCTCTATTCAGCGTACTGAGATTGCAAAGTTTTACAATAATTCCAAGATTTATGATTCTTCTGCTGGTAACGCTCGTTTCTTCTATAAGGGTGTTCTTGTTCATACTGACGACAATACTAGTCGTCGTTCATTGTTTGACTATGAGTTGAATTCAGTTGTTTTGAATGAGGAACGTCGTGTTCGTGACAATTGGGATATCTATTCAAAAGTTGCTCATTGTTTCGCTCTTTTGTCTAGTACTGATGATAGTCATATTGATATTGCTTCAAGATTGATTAATAATTCGCACAATGCTATTTGGGAGTGGACAATTCCTTCTCACTATATTGATAGCTATTTTGTTGAGACTGAGTTTTCGGCTTTCAGTGTTGCTTGGAAGAATATTCATGGTGATAAGATTGCTGTTCCTACTGAGTTGATGAAATATAAAGCACAATTTTCTTTGCGTGATTGTGAGATCGTAGAAATTAAGAGTGAGATTCTTTATAAGATGCTGGAAAGAATCGGTGTTCCGTGTGCTTCTAGTGTTCTCGGTGATGAAATTGAGTATGACTTTTTCGAACTTCCAGCAGAAAAAGTTGATTTGTACAATAGAGCTAAGTCTATTGTTACAGAGTTCATTCCTTCTTTTGATTACCATGTGAAAGAAGTAAAGTTCTTTTTGCCTCATGGTGAGCAAGATTGTATTTATGGTGTTGCTAATATGAAAACAAATGAAGTGTATTTGTCTGCTGTAATCCTTGATGATTTAGAGCTTCTTACTTCTACTCTTGTTCATGAGTATGATCATATTTCAACTATGTATACTGATGAGGAATCTGCTTTTCGTGGTGTTGCTGATCAGCATATTGGTAATCTTCTTGTTCGTCTTTATGATGGGGGTAATTGATGAGACTACTATAAAGTAGACACTAAGGAGATATATGTTTTTCTTGTACGTAAGACTTTTTGTTTTTATTCTGCTATGCCTTATGATCCTAATGTTTGTTGGTGGGTTCTTCGGCATTGTGTTGTTGTTTCTCTGTGCAGCTCCATTTTTGTTTCTTTTCGCTCTATTGTGAGGTTAAAATGAAAGTTGAAGAAGTAGAGTTCGGTAAGTATGTTACTGTAGAGGAATATGGTGGCATTGCTTTTTGGATGGATGATTGGGCTAAAAGTATCGAAGAGCAGTATGTCGAATACTTTGAAACTGATGATTCCGGTGAAGTATTTTTCGGTTGGGAAGAAGTTGAAGTTGTTTCCGATTCTGTTGTAGAATGTTATATGGTTGGAGATGACAGAAGGTTTGACTTTGATATTTCCCAATTGACTTTGATTGATGTTAATGATTTTTGTGGCCAATGCGGTCAGATTGGGTGTGGACATGGCTAATGAAAATTATTATGTTGTAGAGGCTAGGATTGCTATTCAGATTACAGAAGCATTAACACCTGAAGAAGCGTCTAGGAAGGCAGCTCGGATTATTGAAAATCAATATGGTGTCAATTTAAGTAACTGGTATTTCCGTATTTTTGAGTATGGTGCCGGAGAAGAAGTTGGGCCTATTGCTGAATATTTTTCTAATCCTTCGGGTTCGAAGTTTAGAAAAGTTGATGAGAATCATTCTAAGCATGAGGAAAGAGTTAAAAGTGAAGAATCAGTTGCAGATTGAGAAGCCAGATTTTGATTGTCCAGATTTTCTTGGAGAGTTTGAAGATAGGCCTGCCGATAAATATTGTGGTACTCCTTATTGTTCAGGTGCCAGTTATTTCGAACCTATGTGGCAAGGGTTTTGGGTAACTGGTTTTCAATGCCCTTGTGGTTGTTCTGAAGAATTGTATATTTGTGATGATCCAGATGAAGGATGGTGGAAAGCATGACTACTGATATTGATACAAAAGTTGTTGGTCATATTGACTTAAGAATTGAGATTACTGGTAGGGATGTTGATGATATTATGTCTACCGCTTTAGAAGGTGGTATTAATTACTGGTGTTGTGAAGCTTATCCTTACGGTTATAATGACGGTGCAAAGTGGCCTGAAAATGTTGATTACACAAGTCAATGTTTGAGTAGAGGTTATGATATTGCACTTGTTGATGCAGAAGAAGATGATGAGCATGGTGTTCCGGTACAATATATGCTTACGCTTTCTGCTTTGATTCGTGGTATTCAAATGTTTTGTGATATTCATGAAAAAGGTAAGAATATGATTCATCCTGATTATGATGCTTCTGCTGCTGATTGTATTGTTCAATATGCTCTATTTGGAGAGTTACTTTATGGATGAATATACTGTTTCTTTGAGTAATACTTTCGAGGCAGATAGTTTTAAAGATGCTCTAGAGCAGATGGTTGCTTGGGTTTCCGATTATGCTTATTCTGCTGGTTATCGTATTAGCTGGACTGAATATATTGATGGCATTCGTGAAGATAAAAGTGTCTTTGTTGATGCTGAAAGAATTCTTGGAGATATCAATGGGTAAAAAGTTGAGGCAGAAAGATTACCTTACTGGTTACGAGCAAGGTTTTAAAGATGCCTTGAAGTTTGCTTTATCTGCTATTAATATTGAATTTGATAATCACAATGAGAAGGAGAAAGATGACAAAGAATACAGCAGTTGCTGATTTCAAAGCTTTTGTTTTGCCCGGTGTTGTAAAATGGTTTGGCAATGATAAAGTTGCCATTAGAATTGCGTGGAATGATTGGACTGACTCTTTGTGTAAGAGCAATCAAATTACTTTGCGCCAGTATGAAACATGGACTAATCCATTTAACTAAGAAAGGTTATTGCTATGAAAAGCCAGTATGTTGTTATTGAAGTGAGTTATGATCCTGAAGTTATTGACGCCCCCAATGTTTGGGATTGGAATCTACTTTTTGGTGAAGATATTGAAGTGCTTTATGTCAGCGAATTCTTTGATTCAGATAAGGATGAGTAATGGAGGCTAGAAAAGCTCAGTATATTACTTTGAAGATTGAGTATAATCCCTACTATTCTAGTAAACCGTCAGATTGGAATTGGGATTCTCTTTTGGAAGAGAATGTTGAGATAGTTTTTTCGGGTAATATTTTTGATATTGAGGACAAAGAAAATGATTGATAATAAAAAGCTTATGTATTATGTTGATATTCCTGTTGATTTTCTAGATTTTGTTAATGCTTCGGTTGTGGATGGTTATTGATATGGCTGACTTTTCTATCCCAATGTTTTTAAAGGTAAGTGTTGATGATGAGAAAATCAATGCTATTAGTGAAGATATTGTTCTAAACAATGAGCTTTTTGATTTAGCTATCACTAATCTTATTAAAGAAGAACTTGAATCTTATTGCACAACTACCCCTAATATGGTTGATCTCAGTATCTTTATTAAAGATATTCCATATGAAGATTATGTCTACGAGGACTAATAATGAAACTTCCTGTTATTGATGTTGGCTCTATGTGTGTAGATTGTGGTAAAGACACAGCTATGGGCAGTGGACTTTTTGTTAACAGAATGCCTTCTGATAAAATTTGGTCTGTTAATGAGCAATTCGAAGTTGAAGTTGATGGTTATCTTTGTCGTGATTGCCAGCTTTTAGATTGTGGTACTTGTAAGACTGCTGTTTTGGATTATGAGCTTATAAACAATTCTGTTGTTTGTACCAATTGTTTGGAGAAATAGTATGAGTGAAGAATTGATTGGCTATATCGGTGTAGATTCGGGTCAAATGATGTTGTGTGATCCATGCTATATCGATAGTATGTGGGAAAATACAAAAGGTACGAGTTGTAATGATTTCTCTGAGTTTGAGGGAAAGTTTAATTATCTTGGTGCTGCGCAGGCTACTCTTTCTGAGAATCAGGTTGGCATTTTAGATAAAGGTGCCGGCGCTGTTTGTTCTACAGGTTGGGGTGATGGTTCATATCCTGTTTATGTTACTTATGAAGGCAATCGTGTTAGTGAAATGCGTATTGTTTTTATGGGTGAAGAAGAAGATGAAGATACTTGTGAACAATGCAATGCCTCAGAAGATTACTGCGAGTGCGAAATCTGATATACTATTGTTATGAATACTAATGTTAACGATATGATTGAGTTTTATCTCGGCCAAGACACAATTCCGAAAAAAGGTATTGTGAAGGAAATCTTGGGGGATAGAGTTTTGGTTAAAGTTCAACATGGAGAACTCCATAATCAAGAGTTTGTTGTTCTTTCTGATGATATTATTGATGACTCTTTTGATGAATACAATACTTCCGATGAAAAGCTTTATGCTTGGTATGATGGAGAATAAATGAAAACAGTATTTGGTTTTGTAATTTTGATACTATTAGCTGTAGCTTTCTTTTTCGTTACAGTTTCAATAAGTGGTTTGGCTATCTCTACTGCTAATTCCTGGATTTTAGGTGGAAATTTTTCTGACGCTTGGAGTTTAGTATGGGATAAAAAGTTTGTTGTGTTTGGTTGGACTATCCTTTTTTATTCGCCGGCTTTGTTTTCTTTTTCTGGAAATAAAGCGAAATGATATTTTCGATTATTCGTGCGTACTCAATGTGAACCTAATTACGAACCTAATTTGTTGGCCGCAATTATTCAGCCGATTATGTTTGCCCCAAAAACTCAAAGATCTAATCTAGGATTCTAAATGAGATATCTAACAATTTCTTTTGACACACACCTCTCCGGCGGCTAAGATGAGATTATCTAATCGAAGCTGTTTCTACAACCAGTAAGGATAGTTATTATGAGAAATGTAGATGTAGATAATAAGATTGATGGTGTTGATAATCTTAGTCTTTCTTACAATCATGAACATCGTAATTTCGATTTTCTTATCGGAAAGACTATGCGTGCAAATAATATGAAGCGTTTAGGTACGATTGTTGATATCGATTATTATATCGATTGGTATGGTCATAAGAATGCTGCTGCTGTTCTTGATAATGGTAGACGAGTTAATTGTCGAACATTGGGGTTTGAATAATGACAATTGAAAATGAATTAGATTCTACAATGACAGAAGATGTTGTTGTAGAAAGCATTGTGTGTGAGAGAGATCCGTACAAAGGTGAAGCTTATTGCATTGAGTGCTTTGGCCCTAAGACTTCTGATTATTTGTTTTTTTATGATAGTCAGGGTCCGTTTTGTTGTAAGCGTTGTTATGCAGATTTTCTTAATGTTAATTATGAGTCTATGCCTAAGATTAGTATGAAAGGTATACTACATGACTGATTTAGAACTAGAGTATGACTATGATCGTAAATTAATTGTTTATGATTCAGGGAATATTGATGAAGTAAAATATTCCATAAGTCTTAAGCATTTGATTGTTAGATTTAATACAGCTGCCGAGTATATTTATTATAATGTACCTGCTCAAGTGTTTGGGTATATTGTTTGTTCTGATTCTGTTGGTAAAACATTGCGTGAATTAGTTACTGATTTTCCTGATATTTATAAATACGAAAGGATTGACTGATGCAGGTAGAAATTGCGATAGATGTTGATGTTCCAGAATGGCTTACTTGTTTGACTCTTGATGAACTTGAAGTTATTGATACTGTTATTCAGGGTCAGGCAGATGATTTGAAAATTGATGATAAAGGGTTTAGAGTTTGGCTTAGCCGTTGTGATACTTATGACGGTATGCCTTATGATAACGCTGTAACTATTGAAAAGCTAATTGATAATCGTTGGGTTGAAGTTCTAATGTATAAGGCTAACTGAAAGGTAGAATAATATGTCACTCGATTGGAATCTTACAAAGATTAATAATAATACTGAAGTTTGTTGGGAAAAGAATGAAGATGGTACTGATAAACTTAATCCGGTAACTGAATCTTTGATTTGGTTGACTATGGGTATTGGTATGGGAAGTATTACTGAAGATAATCAGTCAGATTTTTATTGTCGTGTTGCTATGTATGAGAAGTTGTTTGGAACTATGCTTTCTTATTGGAAAGATAGCAAGAAAGTTTCTGTTCCGATTACTCCTGAAGATATTAATAATCATATCGGTTTGACTACAAATGTCAGCAAAGATACTGATGCAAGTTTCCGCAAGCGTATTGTTGAGAACTTTATCCGTGAACAAAAGCGCAAGTTTGAGTATGCGTTAGAAAGTGAAGATTGATGATTAGTTTCCCTTTGCAAGACCTTATTGATAAGGGTAATGAAGAGGCTATTGTTGTCGCCCTTGCTTATATTTATTCTGCATTGGAGCAGATGTCAGATCAGATTAATGATTTAAATAAAGAGTTGATGAGGAAGATTTGATGAATGAGTTCATGAAGTTTGAGTCAGATTCATTAGATGAAGAAGTTAGTGTTGAAGTTAATGGTACCGTTGGAGATATGATCTCTATTCTCGGAATTATCACTATTATTCAATCTGACGGTTATGATGTAGATGGTGCTTTGACTAATATTTACGATCAAATTTTCGAACAAATTATGGGTTATGGCTCTCTAGTTAAGGAAGATAATGATGAGTGATTATGTTAAGTATGCAAAGCAAGCTTTAAGTAAACCTTCTGATTTTGGTTGGTTTGGTTTTGATGAGATGTTTGATACTTGGGGATTTGCTGGTATTAATAAGCATCGTGATTCTCCTCTTGTTGATCTTTCGAATTGGGATGCTGCTATCTCTGAGATTAAGCATAAGTTCGGCGATGAAGTTTATGATGAGAATTTCTATGAAGTTGGTCTTAGTCATTGGCTAGTTGGTCATTCAGATCAATTAGCTGTAAAGATTCTTCATAAGTCTATTGCTCATGATAGTATTACTGATGAAGATATCACTGATTACTTTAAGTTTGTTGCTGATATCGCTCTTTATCTTTCTGAAGCGTATCCTGTTCTTGATGAGTCTGATCTTTCAGAACGTCAATGGATTGCGTCTAATGCTGATATCGAAGATATGGCAAATTGTTCTTGGATGCCTTTTGGTCAGAAGTGTGTAATGCAGGATGGGTTTGGCGATATGGTTCAATCTTGGTTGATTGACAATTATCGTGAAATGATTGATTATCATGATGATGGTACTCCTTATTATGATGAGAAAGATTTGACTGAAGCTATTTACGATCTAGGTTTCGATGATCGTGAAGATGAAGAAGCAAATATTTTTTGGTCTGAATGGGAGATGGATAATATTAGTGCTAAGAGTCGTCGTAAGAATCGACGTGAAGAAGAGAATGGTCAATTAACATTGGAGTTTGTATATGACTTTCACTGAAGTTGTTTCGGAAATCATTGAAGATGTAGTTGAAGAGTTTGATTTTGAAGAACCTTCTGTTGCACATATTGTTCCCAAAGATGACATTATGAATGGGTATATCAATGGTGTTCCGGTTCTTGCTCTTTGTGGTACTCGTTTTATTCCTACTAGAGATCCAAATAAGTTTCCATTGTGTCAAGGTTGTAAAGAAAGATTGGGAGAGTTTTTGTGAGTAATTCAAAGGATTACAGACAAGAGTTGAAGTCTTTTATTGAAAGTGGTCGTGGTGGTGATCTTAGAAAGATTGCTCACGCTACTTATGCAATTAAGACTTCTGATATTTTCGGTAATGAGGTTTATGGTGTTCAGTATCATAAAACTGTAGTTTTTGGTATTCGTGAAGATGGCGAATACTTTTTCAATAATGGTGGTCACTTTACTGTTACTACTAAGAAAAGAATTAATGATGCTTTAGTGAAGTGTCGTTTTCCTTACGCTATTGTTCAAAAGTCTTTTGCTTGGTTTATTCTTGATCGAAAGATTGAGAGTGGGCAGATGCTGTTTGATGTAAATAATGATATGCAAGATTTCGCTAATCTTGATTGTTGGGCTAAGCCTTTGAGTGAAGTTTCTAAGAGAAATAGCAGAGTTGGTAAATACTATCTAACTAAGGATTGATTATGAAAAGTATAGAGCAATGTTATTATGTAACTGTTCGAAAGAGTGCTGATTTTTGTTATCAGGTTTATGCTTCTTCTTTCGAAGATGCTTTGGCTTGTTGGGAACATGAAGGTGATGAAATTGATGTAGATCCATTAGATTCTATTGTCCTTAGTATCAGAGTAGATTGAGAGATCATGGCTAAAGTTAGTTTTATCATTCCAAAGTATACAGATTTAATGGCTCATCATTTGACTTCTGTTTATGAAAAAGAAGGGCAACGTGGAATCTTTGATTATGTAAATGAGTTCTGTGATTGGGATTGGGATTATTGTGAACCTTGCGAGTGCGATTCTCCTGTCTATAAGTATGAGTCTTACCGTATTTGTGCAGTTTGTTTTTCCGACTTCGACTTTAACAAAAACAACTAGAAAGAGATTACAATGACTTTTGAAGCTACTATTCGTTTTGAAGATAGTGATATGAATGATGTTATTGAGGAAATTGTAAAGGAGGTAATGTTTGAAGATACCTCTTTTGCCAACACTATTGCCGGCGAAATTGATGTAGATGATGTTGCTCAGGTTGTTGCCGACAATACTAATTGGGAAGATATTTTAGATGCCCTTCACGATAAGATTCGTGATAACGATCTTGAAGAGATCGCCACTGACCTTGCCGGTGATATTTCAGATACATTGATGGAAGGTTCGCAATTTGCTGATCTTGTTGAAATGAAGATTGAGAAGGCTATTGGCGAAGATTTGAAGAATCGTCTTGAAGAAATGAATATCACTATCAATCGTCAAGCGATTGCGATTTCTCAATTGACTAAGACTGTTGATTCAATGCAAAGCAAGAAGTTCTGGAAGAAACTTGGAAAGAAGTAATCATGGGTGCTGACTATATTTATACATATGTAGATATCGGTGAGAGTTTGGATTACTTTGTGCAAGATGCAAATGCATTTATCAATGATGCTTCTGATAAAGTTCTTGCTAGGCTTATGCATATGATTTATGATGAAGCGGAGTATGATGATGCTAGAATTATTCTATTCAATCTCATCGAAGCTTTTCATGAAGTAGTTGTTAATGCTAGAGATATTGCTTTGCTTGAAGTGAAGGACTCTATTGTAGTTTTCACTGGTGGATATTCGTGGGGAGATGATCCTACGGATTCTTTTGATATTGTTATGTCAATCAAAGATATTACTAGAGAAATGGAGAAAGCTAATGCATAAGTATGTTACTATCGATGATATCTATAAGATGATTGAGTTGCTTCCTGATGAGAAGCAGAATCCGCTATATGAAGGTAATGATTGTGCCTATACAGATGAGAATGGCGATCATTGTATTGCCGGTGAAATTATTCGTATGTTGGGCTATGATCTTCCTGATGCTGATGACGTTCAGAATACAATTCCGGTTTCAGAACTAATTGACAATCTGTATGCCAATGACTTCGATGATGAGGCTGTTGAAATGCTTCATATTGGACAAAAGGTTGCTGATAAACTTACTCATGCTGAAGATCCTTTAGCTTGGGCTATTGCTAAGCGTGATATGGTTAACTTCTTTAATAGGTCTAGGAAAGAAGAAATTGCTCAACGTAGACTTCAAGCGGGGCATTGATGAATAAGTATGCTGTAGATGTTATTCGTTCTGAATCTATAACTATTGTAGTTGAGGCAGAGAATGAAGATGAGGCTATTGTTATTGCCTCAGAAACGGCTTGGAATGTTTCTAGACATGAATGGAGTGGTTGTGATGACTATGAAATTGATATCTATGACGAGCTAAATGAGTTAATTGAGTTAGGGTATAAAGTTGAATATCGAGATGGAGTGGGGTTTCTGACAGCATGAATAAGTATGAAGTTATTTATCAAGAGGTTAGTGAGGCCAAGATTATTGTTGAGGCTAAGGATGAAGATGATCTTGCTAATTTGATGGAGATTGGTCAGTTTGAGCTAGATTGGAAAGTTATTGGTTTCTATTCAGAATGGGATTTGATTGAGGTGAATGAGAATGAGTGATTTCAAGTGGAAGATTGCCACTTTTCTTCATGGTCATGAGAAGCATTATGTTAGAGAGTTGATTGATAATCTTGACAATACTCTAAAGATTGCTGCAGAGGCTGCTAGGTGTAATTTAATTGATAGTATTACTATCAATTATACTGATGATATTACTGTCCAATATGAAATCCATAGGAAAGTGGGAGAATAATGAAGCTTGTATATGATGAATGGTATGGCGAATTGAGTGTCGCTGAGCGTGCCGCTATTAAAAAGTTTAATGTTTCTCCTTCTGATCATCAAGATTTGAGTTACGAGTTTGGTGACTGTAATCATGAGGCTATTACGAAGGCTATTAAGGAGCGTTCTTCTTCGGGTTATTATCGTATGGAGTTGTCATGGTAGAGTTTATTGTTTCATGTAGAGAGGTGAATATCATTAATTTTGTCATTGAGGCTGAGGATAAGTTTGAGGCTAAAAAGTTAGCTTATCGTAAACTTGATTGTGATGATATTCTTGATTGGACATTCTCTAAGTATGATATTGCTGTTTTTGAGAAGCCGGTCACGATTGAAAGTAAGGAGTAAGTATGTATTCTGTTGATTTCACTGATGTTGAGCTTCAGACTCTTCTTGAAGTTATGGTTGATCATGGTACATATCTTGATTCTCTTGATGATGAGGATGAGGATTATCTAGAAACTTTTGATGCTATTTTCAAAAAGTTGGTTGATTTAAATGAGGTCAATGATGTCTTATTCTAATATTCCTGATGGTGGTTATGATCCTGCTGATATTCCCGATGAGGATGAGGTTGAGGATTGTGATGACTTTGATGAGCCGACTTATGTTGAGGATTCTGATTGGGAAGATCGTGTTGAAAGATTATGGTATCCGGGTCCAAAGTAAAGGAATGTTATTGTGAATGTCAATGATCTTGATTTGATGGTTGAGCGTGTTAGTCATAGTGGGCATTATGTTATTTCTGCTATGGTTGTTAATCATGAAGATTATGAGTTTCGTTATGCTGTTCAATTTTGGGGTTATGAGCATGATGAAGTTGATCAGATGAAGGAAGCTTTTATGTCTTATGTTAATGATAATGGCTATGTTTTGAGTTGATTTAATTATCACACTTTTGGGTATAATTATCGCACAGTTACATATCAAAGAATTGAGCATATTATGAAAAAATTAGAGCAGGATTTGAAGCCTTTTGATGTATTCGTTACCCGATCTGATGAGACTATTATTAAGGTTTGGGCTACGGATCAAGATCAGGCTTTAGAGTTAGCTTCTCATGTATTAGATACTGAGGGGGGTGGAGATATTATTATGTGGGAACCAGTTTATGACGGGTATAAAATGATGGCTTTGAGGGGGAATTGGAATTGAACACTTATGATGTTTATATATCCAGAACAGAAAAAATAAAAGTGCGGGTTGAAGCAGATGATGAAATGTTTGCTATCTTCTTAGCAGATGAATATGTAACATTCCCAGAAGATCCAGATAAGATTGTTTGGGATATGGACTACAATTATGACTTCAAACCAGTAATGATCAAAGAATAAGATCAAATAGCATGAAATCACGGGTAACGTGCGCTCAAAAAGTGTCTCAAAATGTATCCAAGACACTGAAAAGAGATACGTCTGTTGCCTTCTTATAGTATAAACTAAATTTTTATGTTTTGAGTTAGTTTTAGATGTTTTTATTTAGAAAAGAAGGAGATACTTAACAAAGTTAACCAAATATGTCGAAAAGTAGACTATCGCCTAATAAAGAAGTAAATGAGGTAGTGAAAAAAGCTTTGAAATCAGGTTGGAGAGTAGAAAAAAGTGGTGGAAGCCATATCTTATTCTTTCCCCCAGATATTGAAGATGGGTTTGTGACAATGAGTTCAACACCAAGTTCTACCCGCAACTATAAAAATGCTTTATCGAAACTACGATCCAAAGGACTGAAAATATGAAACAATACTACTACGTAAATACTTATCTTACTGCTAATGAGTGGGAAGAGATGATTATCTCTAGAGATGATCCTGAAGTATCTATTTCCCCCCGTATTTTGATTTGGCCTGAAGGTGGGCTTTCAGATGTCGAAGAAAACCCTATGTATCAGGTATTATACAGGAAATATTTCGGGATGTGGGAGAAAGTTAATTATTCCTTTACCTATCTTCCAGATAATCTTATTATTGATACTGTTGAGCTGGATAAGGTAGATGTTGATAATCGTTACCCCCTCGGTTTTATTGCTGCTGATTGATTAATAAAAAAACTTTATTTATTGTTTTTATTGGGAGGCCTTCGGGCCTCCCTTTTTTTTGCCCACTTGGGCTTTTCAAAAAGGTTCTTATAAAGGTTCATTTAGAATTCTAAGATAATTTTACATGATTTTTATTAGGCGGGGATATTAGAGAGATCTTTCTTAGATCCTATTAGAGATATCTATTAGAGAGCTTATTTGGAGAAGGTATTTAGAGACCCTTTTCCCCCGTTTTTTCTCATATGGGTAGGATATATACCGTTTCATAGTTTCAGAGGCTTAAAACGGAAAATAGAGGGCAATCAGAGTATTCTGGAGATCTATTAGACACCTATTTCTCAGGCCGGCAGCTGGGCTTTCTAAATAGCTGCTTATAAAGGTTATCAAATACATTTATCTAAATGTTTAGAGAAATTGTTATCCTATTACAATTATGCACTCAATTATGTACATAAATATGTACCTAATTACACGGGCTCAAGTCTCCGCAAAAAGAAAGCGGAGAGCCCGCCCTAATTAGCTTTCTAATTATGTACATAGGGAAGGGGCTAATTAGGTACCTAATTCCAGGGGGAAAATAAATGGCCCCCTAATTAGGAGGCCATTTATCTATCTCATGTCAGAGATTTTATGGCATCATTTGCCCAAGAGAATAAACGATCACGAATACTTTCCATTTCTTCGTAATACTTATCCTCCCCATCTTCACTCTCGAAACCCATTAGAGGATAATTACTGTCGAAGATTTCTTCCATCATAATTTCCTCCCCGTTTTTCGTGACTCTAATGCCACAAAAAGCCATACCCGGTTCATCCCAATAATGGATGAAAGTAAGTTCGGGGAACATCTCAGAAATCTTTTCGTAACCCTCTAATGGAGGATTCCACGGAGAATCAAAGGAATAAGTAATCTGCCCAGTATCTCCGAGATTATCTCCAGACATTTCGATGGAAGATTCTGCCCACTTTGTACCCCAGTTATTTATGCACCATTCATACCCACCAGAATTGTAGCCCTCTAAAGACTCAAATTCTTTTGGCATAGGGATAAGAGTCCGAAGAAACGAATCAGTCTTTTCGGGATCATTAGCCGCTGCTCTATTCGCAAGAACTCCCAGAGTAATTGTGGGGCCGTCAATGACGACTCTATTGTAGCACCAATTAGGCATGAATCTTCTCTTTTCTCTCAACGAAACAAATACTGCAAAGCAGCAGATTTTCTTTTTCTGATACCCTAAGAATGCTAACAAACGGCATCAGGGAAACTAATCCACAATCATTGCAATCAAAGTAATTGTGCAAAATGTCGGGATCACATTCCTCACAAATACCTTCGGGCCAATCGGGCCATTCTCCGGCATCAGTTTCTCGGCCACATTCGTCGCAACTTCTGACGTTTGCTTTTACCCAATCCATTGAGTCAGGCATTTTTCTCTGCTTTCTTTGGCGTAGGAATACCGGGCTTCTTTCCACTCCAATGATCCTCGAAATTTGATTCGTGGATCATTAGCGCACCTTTAGCCTCATCCATTTCTATTTGAAATAGTTCTTTCTGACGCCAAACGGGAATAATCGAAACCAAATGACGAAACTCTCGTTCCATCTTTACCTTCTGTTCTTCTGTCCACTTCTGGTATGAATAACTCATCAGATGTAATCTCCTAATCCAATCGAAACCAATGTATCAAAGGGAATGTCATTGTAATCATACAGAGCCATAGCGCAACAACATTCGATTTCCATTTCATCCTTGAAATAATCACGCCACGGGGCGTCAGCAATATCGTTAGAACTAAGTCCCAACTTTGAGATGAGACAGGTATCAACTTCTTTCATGAACTTATCAAAGTCAGTCATTTTCGATAACCTTTCCGGGGTATTCTGCGGGGGCACAATGGGATGGAAAATTGTCACAATACCTATTTACACCGCTATGATCTCTAACGATTGTAAAAGCAAGCAACGCAAAGCCGAGGAACATAAGCACAACAAATACCGCAACTTCTGTGAAATACTTCTTTAGTGTATTCATGTATCCCACACTACTAGCCCGAAGGGGTCGGCGCAAGTATTTCTGTTAGATGTTCCTGGAATCTGGGCTTTTTAGAATGGGTCTTATAAAGGTATCTCATAAAACAAACTAATACTTTTTGAATTACATTTCCGGCAGCTTATGGTAGGCTACAATTAGGTTCCCGATTATCCACTCAACCATGTACATAATTACCTACCTAAATACACGGGCACAACTTTCCGCTAAAAACAGCGGAGTGCCCGCCTAATTATGTCCATAATTATGTTCCTAATTATGTTTCTAGTTAGCTGCCTAATTATGTACGTAATTCCAGGCCTAATAAGAAAGCCCCCGGAGGCAGATCCGGGGGCTTTCTTATGTACCTATCTAGGTACTGGGCTAGGTCACTTGGCCTTCACCCGAACCTGCGGCACGCCTTCGGGCGTGTAGTCGATTCGAATGCCGTCTTTCCGGGCGATCTCCCAATGTTTCCGCATTTGCTGGGAAACCTTTGATCGTTCGGCCTTCGGGACGGAACCAAAGTAGGCACCTAGTTTGATCGCTTGGCCGGGCTTGAGAGCCTTGAACTTTGCGACAAGTTCAGGATCGATCTCGGCCTTACGTCCACGAGGAGAAACTACTACCTCGTCGGCGCTGATGATTTCGTCATCCATTTATGTTCACCTCCCTTGCTGTTTAGGTTCCCGGCTATCTTGCCGGGCCGTACCGATTAGATCCTGCCCCAATCGGTATGCCTTCAAACTAGGTCAGATAGGGAACATAAACAAGTCAGAAAGCCTGTTTCTTGAACCTGTAACAAGACTGTAACAATTCGGTTAGATCGTCAAAAAAGGCCTGGAACATAAACGGCAGCTCTCATTATCGGGCTAATTATTTTGGTCCTTATAAACCTAATTAGCAACCTAATTTGGGAAATAGGCACACACTAAATTATGTACCTATTTAGGTACCTAATTGCATGGGCGTTTATGTTTCAGCTTCACCGAAACATAAACGCCCACCTAATTATGTTCCTAGTTATGCCACTAACTATCTTGCTAATTATGTATCTATTCAGGGGGAAGCTAATTAGCTGCCTAATTCCAGGGGTTATGTCGTGTGACACATGTCACACATAATCAGGAAAAAAAAGGCGTTTAGGGGTTACATTTGTCTTGGATTCGTGTATTCTCTTACTTATCGAGCTGAGCAACCAGCAAGGCTCACCAAACAAGAAGAAGGAAATCATGTCAGACGAAATCATCAATGCGAGTGACGTAGTAGTTTCGCCACGGGGACGAAAGAAGGAATTGATCCCTGAACTGCTCACAACCTTCAAGGCTCTGAAAGTCGGACAAGCGGTTCGTTTGTCATCGACGTTCGGAGAGGTTGCGAAGGAAGATCGCTCTCGCGTCTCTCAGATCATCCGCAAGCATTGTCGTGCGGTTCGTGAAGATGAAATGCGAATCGATTACGACACGAAGGGTGTCCCGCAGGTTCGCATCAAGAGCAAGTGATCTGCTGGCCGGCCCCCCTCCGGCTCAGCATGGAAAGGCCCACGGGAAGGAGAAGCCCGTGGGCCTTTCTCATTATTGGGCAAATTATTTACATTCTTATAAAGGTAGTTAGGAACATAATTTCGAACACAAGCGTCCACTAAATTATGTGCCCAATTAGGCACATAATTAGCGGGCACTTAGAGCTGCGGGAAAAGAGCGCAGCGTGCCCGCCTAATTAGGTACATAATTAGGGTGGAAAATAGGTTCCCGATTATGTTCCGAGAGGGAGAACATAATCGGGTTCCTAATTAGGCACTGTGGGTCTTGCGGATATGGTCCGCAATATCCTCAGTGTCGTGATGGCATAGCGGGCAGTACGGTTGCGTCGCCATGCTGGTCATGGCAAGCAGCACCATTTCAGCAACGTGGTCAACGTCCCGGAACCCGACATCCATGAAAGCGTTCGCTAGTTCCGCAGAAATGCGCATACGCTCCTTCCGGCTGGAAAGATTGGTAGACATAATTTCACCTCCTCCGGTCTGGTTGGGGTTCGTTTCCATCCCCCGAAGTTAGCCGATGGGATCGGCGGGCGCAATAGTATTCGAAATATAATCGCAAATATAATCAGCTGATCTGGGCTTCCCAAATAGGATCTTATAAAGGTAAATACGAACATAATTACCAACACAAACACACACTCAATTATGTACCTGTTTAGGTACATAATCAGCGGGCGCACAAGTGAGCGAGCGCAGCAGGCTGCGTGCCCCCGTCGTAATTATGTTCCTATTTATGTATCTAATTGTGGGGGTGATTATGAAGCCCCTCCGAAGAGGGGCCGCATAATTAGAAGCCTAATTCGGTGAGGCGTCCCCATGCTGCTGGGGGGAAATCGTTGTCGGTGTCCCACATCATTTCGTTGAGTAGTTGGATCTCTTCTGATTTCTGATCCCACATTTGAGCGTCGATGGCTTGTTGATCAAATTTGAGATTGGCGTGGATTTCGTCAAGGTCGAAGTCGTTCGCCCAAATTTGCAGGAAGAGTGCGGGGTTCGGGTAGTCGGCGTGGAATCCTGTTGCGAATGTTTGGCCAAATTTGATGAGGATTCCGTCTACGAATTCGATGCTCATTGTTGTACCGTGGTAGACGGAAATTCGCAACACTTCCCGGACGGAACCGTTGTCGAAGATTTCGATGATGGAATCTTCGAGAAGAGCTGAGCCAGCGTGCTTGTTGCAAATTTGTGATGCGGTTCGTTCTGCGATGGTTGAGAGTGATTCGATTCCTGCGGTTGCGATAGTGGTTCCGGCGAAGATGGACATAATTAGAATCTCCTGTGATGAGCGCCGGGGAGCCGTTCTCCCCGATAGGAAGAGCGTAGCAGAATCGCCGGGGGAATGGAATACTTATCTGGATATAATTGGAAATATAATTACCTGATCTGGGCTTTTGAGAATCGTTCTTATAAAGGTTGAAACGAACATAATTACGAATACAATTAGGAACATAATTTCTATTTGGGCCTTGTCACATTTACTTATGTATCAAATTATGTAGACATCTAGGAACCTAATTAGCCGGACGAACAAGCGAGCGAGCGCAGCGGGCCCGCCCGACCGGCGAAAGTTATCCACAGGTTTATCCACAGGAGCTGCCGATCGAGTAGGGCCGGAACGCGAGAAAGGCCGGCCCCGTAGGGCCGGCCTTGCTGACTACTCGCCGGTCAATCTTCGGTGTCGTCCCTGACGATGACGATAGCGATTTCCTCGCGGGTGAACACTCCCGCGGCGACGTAGTACTTGATGAGCCACTGGTAAATGCTCATGGCCTGAGTTTCGGGCGATGACTTGGCGCGCCCCATGTCGGCCTCGGTGAGTTCGTAGGCGTACTGAGCGCCGCTGAAGTCACGTTTCCGAAGGGCCGGATTCTTGACGACGTGGGCCGGTACACGCTTGAGGGCGTGGATCTTGCCGCTAGCGATTGCCGCCTCAAGGTCTGGGCGACGGACTCGCGCTAGCGCCAGTTCGTGCTCTAGGGCCTTCATCTTGGCTTTGCTTGGTTTCCGTGTTGGGTTCGATACCAACTTGATCATGAGGTAGTGCTTGGTGGCCATGTTGGTGGCCTTTCTGCTTGGGCGGGCCGTTCCCGCCGTCCCCTGTATTATGCGCACAGTTCGGCGCATAAAGATAGTGGATAACTATGTGGATATCTTTTTTTTCTGTGGATATCTTTTTGTGTTTCTGTGGATAACTTGTGGATAAGTCCTACTTTTTCCACAGGCCTAGATTGCGCTCTAAGCGATTCCGTGAGGGTCGTTCGATAGGTAGGTGCGGCGATTCTGACAGGCCAGTAGCGGCGATCCTAGAGGCCTCTCCGCCGATATTCACTTTCCTGCATACTTACCCAGGGTACCCCTAGGGGTATCGGTTGCCGCACGTACTCAACCTTGGGGGAATCGACACCGAAGAAAGCCGGACGAACAAGCGAGCGAGCGCATCGGGCTGGGCCCGACCTCTGGGCCTTCTGAAAGGGTGCCTATAAAGGTTTTTATAGAACATAATTACGAACATAATTTGGGGGGTAATTGTAAAACTCCTGCTCAGGGATTCAAGAATGCACTAAACTTGAGGCCTCCGGCTATCCATTTTCTGCGGACGAGCAAGCGAGCGAGCGTATCGGGTGGGAGCACGACAATTATCCACAGGCTGTTGATAAGCCTGTGGATAATTGTGCTGGCTTGTGCTGGTGCTAGTCCTGTTCGATCACGATGGCGAATTCATCGCGGCCGATGATGCCAGTAGCGACTAGGTAGCGGTCGATCCAAATGCGCGCGGCCATCGAAACGGTTTCGGCGCTTGATGACGCCCGGCCAAGGTCTGCCGGCGTGAGAATGTAGCAATCGCCCGGTGCGAAATGATCACGGCGACGTAGTGCGGGGTTCTTGACAACGTGGGCCGGGATTGCCGGCAGTTTGTGGAATCCGCCCGACAGGACGAAAGAGACGAGATCCTCACGCTTGACGCGAGCGAGAGCGAGAGCGTGATCTAGTGCCTTCGCTTGTGCCTTGGTTGGTTTCTTGGTTGGTCCGGCAACTGCCTTGCGATACATCAGGACTTGGAACATAGGAACTGCCTTTCGGTAGTGGTGAGCGGCTCTCACCAACTAGGAACCAACTTAGCAGCCGAAAGAGTTACGAAATGGTTACACGCGTTACAGTTACGCTACAGAATTAGGTGTGACAAAAGTCACACGAAATGAGGGGTTTTCCACAAGGGTACGTGATGGGCAGTGCCGGAGGAGGGGTCTAATCGCTTAGGGGACGATCTAGGGCGTCTCGGGGGATCGACGGATTCCAGGTTATCCACAGTTTCCACAGGGCTGTGGATAACTAGGCCTGGCCTGTGGATAACCCCAT
>ERZ891134.239-NODE-239-length-47435-cov-5.972710_pt1 | contig 47435 bp, 40 predicted proteins | sample MGYA00520888_ERZ891134 | MGnify/ENA primary metagenome ERZ891134 (study PRJEB32303, sample SAMEA104408692) | aquatic metagenome | biome: Brackish water; feature: Coastal; material: water | place: Baltic Sea | collected 2014-10-23 | depth 10 m ... | reverse complement strand
ATCTGGTCAGCAATTTATACATCAACCATTAACTAGGATTGAAGGTTCATTGCCTTCCAGTGATGCCCTGAACAAGTTAAGTAACATAGGGAGTTATGATGCCATTATTTTTACTAGCCAGTCAGCCGTAAAATTTGGAGCTTCATACCTGAAGCAATACCTGCCCACTAATTCTGATCTTCCGATTATAGCAATTGGAGTTGCGACAAAGAGAGCATTAGATGAATATGGTTTGAATTCCAATGTGCCGCCCAATTTTAATTCAGCGGGAATAGCTCGACTCATAAACACAGCCAAGTATGAGAGATGTTTAATTTTTTGTGGGGACAAGATCCCTCAGCTAACCCAATATACTTCATCTTCCCTGGAGACCTTTTCATGCTACAGAGTGCTCAATGAAGAACCCTCTCAGCTAGATCAGATAACAAAAAATGCAGGGGTTATTATTTTGATTTACAACATTCAGACCCTGGAGGTCCTGGTGAACAACATTAGCAATGAGAGGTTAAGTCAACTAAGATTGGTAGCTGCATCGGCTAGAATTCGAGATAGTGCTTTCAAATACGGCATAAAAGATTGCGAGATTGCAGAAGGCCCGCACGACGCCGAGATGATTAAAACTGCTATAGAGCTAGCAAGTAATTAGTTATGTTTTCTTGCTCTTGACGCCAGTCTTCATGGCGCTAAAAAACTCTTCATTTGTCTTAGAAGACTTCAACCTTTCAATTAAAAATTCAATTGCTTGTGCATCTTCCATGCCATCAAGAACTTTTCGCAAGAGAAACATTCTCTGTAACTCTTCTGGGGTTGTCAGCAAATCCTCTCTTCTGGTACCTGAACGTCTAATATTTATAGCAGGATAGATGCGTTTTTCAGCAATCTTTCTTTCTAGATGAATTTCCATGTTGCCCGTGCCTTTAAACTCCTCATAAATCACTTCGTCCATTTTAGAACCAGTATCAACTAGGGCAGTAGCAATAATAGTTAAACTACCTCCTTCTTCTAAATTTCTCGCAGCGCCAAAAAACCTTTTTGGTCTCTCCAGTGCATTGGAATCAACACCCCCCGAAAGTATTTTTCCAGATGCTGGTTGCACTGAATTGTAGGCTCGTCCTAAACGGGTAATCGAATCTAATAAAATAACCACATCTTTTTTATGCTCTACCAATCTCTTGGCTTTCTCGATGACCATATCTGCAACCTGAACATGGCGTGATGGCGGCTCATCAAAAGTACTTGCAACAACCTCTCCCCTTACTGTTCTCGACATTTCTGTTACTTCTTCTGGACGCTCGTCAATCAGCAGAACAATAAGCGCAACCTCTGGATTATTTTTTGTAATTGAGTGGGCAATACTTTGGAGCATTAAAGTTTTACCTGCCTTAGGGGGAGATACAATTAATCCCCTTTGGCCCTTACCTATAGGTGAGGCTAGATCAATAATTCTGGAGGATAAATCTTCCGCTGACCCAGTCCCTAACTCTAAAGTTAAGCGTGAAGTTGGGAATAATGGGGTGAGATTCTCAAATAAAATCTTTTTCTTAGTATTCTCTGGAGCTTCTGCGTTGATTGTATCAACAAACACAAGTGCAAAATATCTCTCGCCATCTTTTGGAAGGCGAATTTTTCCATGAATCTCATCTCCTTTTCTAAGGCTAAATTTACGAACTTGGGCAGGAGAAACATAAATATCATCTGGGCCGGCGCAATAAGATCCTTCTGGGGATCTTAAGAAACCAAAACCATCATTTAAAATTTCTAGCACCCCTCCACCGTAGATATCTACACCTTCTTTTGCTTGTTGTTTGAAGATTCGAAATATAATTTCTTGTTTTTTGAGTCGTCCTACATCTTCCAGTCCAAGGCTTTCTGCAACTTCAACCAATTCATTCATTGGCTTGATTTTCATTTCTGTAAGATTCATATTTTGATGCCTGTATTAGGGAGTAAAAAATTTTTGATTTGTAGCTATCGAGCTAAGATGGGAAAATGATAGTACCTTTTTCTAAAAGATGCAAAGTTTTACACTTCTGATTCTATAAAGCCCTCCAATTGCTGCTTGCTAATAGCGCCTATTTGAGTAGCTGTAACTTCGCCGTTTTTAAAGATTAGTAGAGTTGGGATGGATCGCACTCCATACTGCACCGCGATATCTTGATTGCTGTCAACATCCATTTTGCAAACTTTCACTTTGCCAACAACCGTATCTGCAACCTCAGCTACTGTGGGAGCAAGCTGCTTACAAGGACCGCACCATTCAGCCCAAAAATCTACCAAGACAGGTATCTCTGATTCAATAACCTCTTGGTTAAAATTTGCTGCTGTAATTTCTTTGACATTGCCACTCATGAATTTAACTCCGATGCGATTTGTTTTGCTGCGTATGTGAGGATGGCATCAGCGCCAGCTCTCTTGCAGCATACCAAGGATTCTAACATAACATTTTTATCTAGCCACCCTTTCTCAATACTTAGGGTTAGCATGGAGTACTCCCCGCTTACCTGATAAACAAAAGTGGGGACCTGAAACTGTAATTTAATTTTCTGCACTATATCTAAATAGGCGGTTCCAGGTTTAATCATAACGATGTCCGCACCTTCTTGGATATCCATTGCAACTTCATGCATTGCTTCTTGGGTGTTCGCAAAGTTCATTTGATACGTTTTTTTTGAGCCCTTTCCAAGACTAGTAGAGGACCCTACAGCATCTCTAAATGGTCCATAAAAACTCGAAGCATATTTCGCGGCATAAGATAGGATAACGGTATCGTTAAACTGATTCGCCTCCAGGGCCTCGCGAATAATTTTTACTCTTCCATCCATCATGTCAGATGGAGCGATAATGTCAGCCCCCGCTTCTGCGAGCAGCAGGGCTTGTTTAGAGAGCAAGGTTAGTGTTCGATCATTGTCAATTTTTTCATTAATTAATAACCCGTCATGGCCATGGTCTGTATATGGGTCCAATGCCACATCAGCGATGGTGACAATCTCTGGAAATCTCTCGTTAATGCCTTGAAGGGCTTTGCAGATAATATTATCGCTATCAAATGCATGTGATGCTTCAGCATTTTTTTTATCAGGGTCAATAGCTGGAAAAATTGCGATGGATTTGACGCCTGCATTCAATAAAGCCTCAGCCTCAGAATAAAGGGAATCAAGGTTATGTCTAAAAATCCCTGGCATAGATGGAATATCTACCTGCGATTCCTTTTGATCCGCTACAAAAATTGGTTGAATGAGATCATCAGAAGAGAGCTTATTTTCTGCAACTAAGTCTCGCAAGAAACTTTTGGCGCGTGTTCGCCTTAGTCTGGTTGATGGGAAATTTCTATTTATCATATTAATCTGTTATTGCTCCCTTAGAAGCTGATTGAACCGTGCGTTTGTATTTTGCCAACACCCCGCGGCTTGGAGATAAGTTTGGATTAGTCCAATTGAGCTTTCTCTGCTCCATCTCGGCATCAGTAATATTCAGATTTAAAATATCTTGATTAGCATCAATGGTAATCTCGTCACCGTCTTGAATTAATGCAATGGGTCCGCCTAATTCAGCTTCAGGGCTAATGTGACCAACTACAAAGCCATGGGTTCCTCCAGAGAATCTTCCGTCTGTGATGAAAGCCACTTGATCTCCTAGGCCCTGACCCATGATTGCAGAGGTTGGCTTAAGCATCTCCCTCATCCCTGGACCGCCTTGAGGTCCCTCATAACGAATAACCACTACATCCCCAGCTTGCACAACTTTCGATAGAATAGCTTCCATGCCCTCTTCCTCAGAATCAAAGACTCTGGCTTTCCCTGTAAATAATGTTCCTTCCTTGCCAGTAATTTTTGCAACTGATCCCTCTGGCGCTAGATTTCCAAATAGAATTCTAAGATGGCTAGAATCTTTGATGGGTGCATCTAGAGAAAGAATAATTTTCTGAGAGCTTGGATAAGGGGCAATTTGATCTAAATTTTCTCGCAAAGTTTTTCCCGTAACAGTTAAGCAATCTCCATGCAGAAGGTTGCTTGCAAGCATGGTTTTCATCATAGGAGCAATGCCGCCTATTGCATTTAACTCTGACATAAAGTGACCGCCAAAAGGCTTAATATCAGCCAAGACAGGTATTTTTTTTCCAATTCTAGTGAAATCAGAAAGCTCTAGATCAACACCTATAGAATGAGCCATCGCCAGTAAGTGCAACACTGCGTTAGTTGAGCCTCCCAAGGCAATCGTTACAGCAATCGAATTTTCAAATGCTTTTTTCGTCATGATATCGCTAGGCTTAATGTCTAGATCCAATAAATTTTTAATAGCAGCGCCAGCATTTTGACAATCTAACTTCTTGTCTTGAGAAACAGCATCTTGACTACTGCTTCCAGGCAGGCTCATGCCCAAAGCCTCTATCGCTGATGCCATGGTGTTAGCGGTATACATGCCGCCACATGATCCTGGACCTTTCACTGAGATTTTCTCTACAGCGATCAGCTCGGCCTCTGAGATGCTACCTTTTGCATATTCGCCAACCTTCTCGCATACAGTGACATAGTCTGTGTTAGCTGAGCTTGGTTTAATTGATCCACCATAAATAAAAATTGATGGCCTGTTCAGTCTCGCAAGTGCAATCAAGGCACCAGGCATATTCTTATCGCAGCCCCCTATTGCAACAACACCATCATAACCAAGGCAACCAACAACTGTTTCAATAGAGTCTGCAATAACTTCTCTGGAGACCAGCGAATATTTCATTCCCTGCGTTCCCATGGAAATGCCATCAGATACGGTGATGGTATTAAAAAGTACTCCTTTGCATCCCGACTGATCAATCGAAGTCTCAACCAAAGCAGCTAATTCATTAATATGCATGTTGCATGGCGTGACTTTTGACCAAGTAGAAGCAATACCAACCAGTGGTTTAGAAAAATCTTCTGTTTCAAAGCCTACGCCTCTGAGCATGGCTCGGGACGCTGCTTGATGAGGGCCATCTACTAAATTTTTTGAAAACTTTCTATTAGACATTTTTAGACTGTTGAGTATTTTAAAGCTGCGTTTAATAATTTATAAGTATAGTCTTGTTCAGGTTTTGAGAAAACTTGATCTGCAAGACCAGACTCTACAATCACTCCATTCTGCATTACAAAAATATAATCAGACATGGAGCGCACCACTTTTAAATCATGGCTGATAAATAAATAGGTTAACTGAAATTTTTCTTGAAGACTTTTCAGCAATTCAATAACTTGTATTTGAATCGATCGATCTAGGGCGGAGGTTGGCTCATCTAGAATCATAAAAGCAGGATTTAAAATTAATGATCTGGCAATCGCAACTCTTTGCCGTTGGCCACCTGAAAATTCATGTGGATATTTAAATCGATGATCTGGATTAATCTCCACAGCATGCAAGCAGTCTGCTATCCGCTCTTCTTTTTCTTGTGCGCTCAGTGAAAAATGAACATCTAGCCCCTCTCCAACAATCTCGCCAATGGTCATGCGTGGTGACAAAGAGCCGTATGGATCTTGAAAAATAATTTGGATGTCTTTCTTAAGGGATTTTGATTCTTTGGCGGTCAAATTTGCCACATTATTTCCTTGATATGTGACAGATCCTTCATAATTGATCAGGCTTGCTAAAGCTTTACCAAGGGTTGATTTACCCGACCCTGACTCTCCAACCAAGCCGATGGTTGAATTTCTAGGAATGACAAAATTTACATCTTTAACTGCATGAAAAAACTCTTGCTTGAATAGGCTTTTTTTTGGCAATGGGTAAAAAACATTTAAGTTTTTCACTTCCATAATCGGCTGATCAGGCTCCGCCATTACTTGTTTAGCAGAAGGTTCAGCATTGATTAATTTCTGAGTATACTCATGCTGTGGATCGGCAAACACCTCTCTTGTAATACCTTGCTCCACCACCCGCCCTTCCTGCATAACAGTGATAGTGTCAGAAAATCTTTCGATCAAGCCTAGGTCATGTGTGATAAATAAAATGGACATGCCAATCTCATCCTTTAATCTAGTCATTAAATCTAAAATTTGAGCCTGGATAGTTACGTCCAAGGCTGTTGTTGGCTCATCTGCAATTAATAATTTAGGTTTATTAGCCAGAGCCATGGCGATCATAATCCTCTGTCGCTGACCTCCGGATAATTCGTGCGGATAAGAGAGAAATCTTCTATCTACATCAGGGATTTCTACGAGCGACATTAATTTTTTAGCCTCTGCAATAGCCTCAGTTTTTGACTGGGCTTTATGCAGCTGAATCGATTCAATAATTTGATTGCCAACTCGATGGTAGGGATTAAGGGATGTCATGGGTTCTTGAAAAATCATAGCAATCTCATTGCCCCTTAACTCTCTTAGCTGCTTTGGCTCAGCTTTCAGAACATCTAGCCCATTAAAAACAATTGATGATTCTGGTGAAAAGTGTGCTTTAGGCTCAGGGAGCAACCTCATAATTGACAGAGCTGTAACAGATTTTCCAGAACCAGACTCACCCACTAAACCGGCTACCTGATTTTCATGGATAGAAAGATTAAAATTCTTCACAGCTCTAAAGTCTGATTTTCTAATCTTAAAATTTATAGATAGATTAGATATTTGAAGCAAAGGTGTCATGATTTAAAATAGGTTTTATAAGTTTTACTCAGATCCATTGAAGCTTTCTTAGCCTCTCTTAATGCTGTCATGTTAACAAAACCATGAATTAGGTGGGGATAATGTATCTGCTCTACATCATTTCCAGCAGCATGAATTTTTCTAGCGTAATCCTCTCCCTCATCGCACAAAGGGTCAAAGCCCGCTGTAATAATTAAAGTTTTTGGCAAAGGGTTAGAATGATCTTGCAGAAGATTGAAGCATGGATCCAATAAATTTTCTTGAGATTGAAGAAATTGTTCCCAGAACCATCGCATGATGTCATGAGTTAAAAAGTAACCTGTTGCAAAATCTTTCTGTGAGCCAGAGGAGCAAGCTGGGTCTATCATGGGATAGATCAAACACTGAGAATGAGGGAGCTCTAAACCATTCATGGACCTATATGTTGATAAAGATGCGGCTAAATGTGCGCCTGCACTGTCTCCACATAGACCAATAGCAGAGATCGGAAGATCGTAAGTTGAGGCAATCCATTCTAAGGCTAAGTTTGCATCTTCCAGTGATGCCGGAAATTTATTCTCTGGAGAGAGCCTATAGTCAAGAGAAAAAATATTAGCTTCCATTGAAGATGAAAATAGTTTAAGCCAACCATCACAAGAATCCAGGTTCCCAATCACGTATCCTCCACCATGAAAATAGAGAATGGTCGTCTGATTTCTTGCATTGGCTGGAAGATATTCTCTTACTGATATTTCCAAACCATTGCTGCTAATAATGTGGTCTTGAGAATGAACAGGGGATACAGGGGATGCATTTAAAGGCAAGCCATCTCTGCCTGTATCAAGTATTTTTCTAAGGTGAGCAGCAGATTCTATAGACTCAAATGCATTACCCTGAAGTGCCTGCAGGGCTAGAAAAATTTGAGTCTGATAGTCTAAAATTTGGCCATTAATTAAAATGTTTTTTCTCCAGGTCACCAGTCTCAGGAGCCAGGTTGGAGCAAAGAAAAATAGTTTTAAGATTAAATGAGTCATATTAATAATAAGTGGAATATTTTTAATTGGCTGAGCAACATCTATTTTATACTACGTTGATAATGATAATTTTACGTAACTTATTATACTCACTTATCTTGATATTCGGCGCGATGGATGCTCACAGCCAATTTAATGATAAAGATGTGATCTTAAAGGCCGAGGAAGCTTTTGCATTGAGTGGCTTTCACTCAGAAAATATTATCAAGGTAACATGGCAGATTGCGCCTAATCATTATCTGTATAAAAATTCAATAAAGGTTTTTGTCAATAATAGCTTGATAGAGCATGAGTTTATTTCGTTATTAAATGAAGAAATAATCGTGGATGAATTTTTTGGTAAGTCAGTAGTATTAAAAAATACTGTTGCCCTTCAAGCTATCTCCTCAAATGATAATTTAAGCAATTCTGTTATTAAAATTGCATATCAGGGTTGCGCAGAGGGCAAATATTGCTACCCTAAGCAACTTAAAACCATATAAAATCGTTTATATTCTAAAAAAAACCCTATAAAATCTTAAAAAATGAAAATACTAGTAATCCATGGACCAAATCTAAATCTACTTGGAAGTAGAGAGCCAGATGTTTATGGCTCAACCACGCTTAACGAAATTAACTCTGGGTTAGAAGCGAAGGCTCAGTCTAATAATATTGCATTAGAAACATTCCAAAGTAATGCCGAGCATGAGATCGTCTCAAAAATTCAAGAAGCAATGAATAATATTAATTATATTATTATCAATCCTGGTGCTTTGACCCATACCAGTATTGCTATCCGAGATGCATTATTGGGCGTGGGAATTTCTTTTTATGAAATTCATATTTCTAATATTTTCTCACGAGAAGAGTTTAGGCAAAAATCATATTTCTCAGATATTGCCAGTGGTGTCATTTGCGGTTTAGGGACTCACGGCTATGAATTGGCAATGGATCATATTATTAATACAAAGAAGGGTTAACAATGGATATAAGAAAAATAAAAAAATTAATTGAGATGCTTCAAGAATCTGACCTTATGGAAATAGAGGTTAAAGAGGGAGAGGAATCTGTTCGAATTATGAGAGGCGGCCAATCGTTGAGCGGAGCAAATCAAACACTTGTCTCTTCCGGCTCCAATCATACATCTCTCGACTCTACTCCTGCACCATTGGAAGTGCCTGAAGAATCAGGCTCATCAATTAAATCTCCAATAGTTGGAACCTTTTATAGAAAACCAGCTCCAGACAAGCCACCCTTTGTGGAAATTGGAGACCGTGTAGAAGCTGGTGATGTTGTATGTATCGTTGAGGCAATGAAAATGATGAATGAGATTAAATCAGAGTTCACTGGGACCGTTACTGCAATCAAAGTAGAAGATGGTGAGCCAGTAGAATTTGATCAGCAGCTAATCATAGTAGAGTAATGACTCACAAAATTCTAATAGCCAATCGAGGAGAAATTGCTTTGCGCGCCTTAAGAGCGTGCAAAGAATTAGATCTCAAAACTGTCGCAATATATTCAACTGGCGATAAAGAGCTTAAACATCTTCGCTTGGCTGATGAGACAGTTTGTGTCGGGCCCGCTAGCCCCCTAAAAAGTTATCTGAATATTCCAGCAATTCTTTCTGCTGCTGAGGTTACTGGAGCAGATGCTATCTATCCTGGTTATGGATTCCTCGCAGAGGATGCGGACTTTGCTGAAAAATGTCGAGCCAGTGGCTTTGTATTCATCGGACCTTCTCCATCTGTGATTAGGCAAATGGGAGACAAAATTACTGCTAAAGATCTAGCAGAGCAGTCAGGCATCCCTACTGTACCAGGTTATCGTGGGGTCCTGCCATCAGATGAAATAGCCCTGAAGAAAATTGCTAATGATGTTGGTTATCCCTTGATGATTAAAGCTTCAGCAGGGGGAGGAGGAAGAGGTATGCGAGTAGTACACCAGGAAACTGATCTAGTTTCATCTATTAACTTAACCCAACAAGAAGCTAAAAATGCTTTCGGCAATGATACCTTGTACCTAGAAAAATTTATTCAAAACCCTCGTCACATAGAAATTCAAATTGTTGCAGATGGCAAAGGACATGCTATTCACCTTGGAACAAGAGATTGCAGCATGCAGCGCAGACATCAAAAAGTAATTGAAGAAGCTCCTGCACAAGATGTTAATCCTGAGGCGCTAAAGAAAACTTTGAATGCTTGCTTGCAGTTATGTAAAAGCATTTATTATTCAGGGGTTGGCACCATTGAATTTCTTTATGAGAATAATCAATTCTATTTTATTGAAATGAATACCCGAATTCAGGTAGAGCATCCAGTCTCTGAAATGATTACCGGATTTGATTTAGTCAAAGCTCAGTTTAAAATAGCTTTAGATATGGGTATAACTCTTAATCAGGATGAGATCCTTTTTAGAGGTCACGCCATGGAATGTAGAATTAATGCAGAAGATCCTGAAACATTTGTTCCCTCTCCCGGCCTCATTAGTAAAATGCATCCTCCTGGAGGCTTTGGGGTGAGATTTGATTCACATATCTACTCTGGCTATCTCGTCCCTCCTCACTATGATTCCTTGTTAGCTAAAATTATTACTACTGCAAATACTAGGGAGTCTTGTATCAAAAGAATGATTAGCGCTTTAGATGAATTTTTTGTGGATGGCATAAAAACAAATCACTCCTTACATCAAAGATTGATGAAAGATCAAACTTTTTGCGATAACAAGCATGACATTAACTATTTAGAAGAGGTTTTCCTAGCATCGTGAGCACCCAAGAATACGTCCCGGCTGAAATTGAAGCTGAGATACAGAAAGCTTGGAGGGAAACTCGCGCTTATGAGGCAAAAATATCCAGCACCCAAGAAAAATTTTACTGCCTTTCGATGTTTCCTTATCCTTCTGGAAAATTACATATGGGGCATGTCAGAAACTACACCATAGGTGATGTCATTTCTCGATTTAAAAGAATGCAAGGTTTTAATGTGCTGCAGCCTATGGGGTGGGATGCTTTTGGACTGCCTGCAGAAAATGCGGCCATAGAAAATAATGTCTCCCCCAAAAAATGGACCAATGAAAATATAGCCAGCATGAAAGTGCAGCTGGATGCGTTGGGCCTCAGTTATGACTGGAGTAGAGAAATAAATACCTCCTCACCAGATTACTTCCACTGGGAGCAATGGTTTTTTATTCAACTTCTAGAGGCTGGGCTAGTTGAGAGGAAGGAAGCAGAAGTGAATTGGGATCCTGTAGATCAAACAGTTCTTGCAAATGAACAGGTGATTGATGGCAAGGGATGGCGTTCAGGGGCTTTGATCGAGCGCAAAAAAATTAACCAGTACTTTCTAAAAATTACTCAATATGCCGAAGAACTGCTTGAGGGCCTAGAATCACTAGATGATTGGCCCAGTCAAGTAAAGTTGATGCAAAAAAATTGGATTGGTAAATCTCGTGGATTAAGCTTTCATTTTTCTATTAAGGATATGAATGAAACCTTAGAAGTTTTTTCCACAAGGCCAGATACACTTTTTGGGGCAACATATTGCGCTATTGCATCAGACCATCCTCTTGCAATAAATTTACTGGGTATTAACCCTGAAATTCAGTCATTTATTTCAGCGAATCAAAGTGCCAAAAAAACTGAAGCTGCGCTTGCCAAACAAGAAAAAATTGGAATTGACACAGGGCTTAGAGCGATTCACCCTCTCACCAACGAAGAACTTCCAATTTGGATTGCTAACTTTGTTTTAATGGAATATGGCACTGGCGCTGTTATGTGTGTACCTGGCCACGATCAAAGAGATTATGAATTTGCTAAAAAATACCAACTGCCAATTGTTCAAGTGGTGCAGGTAAAATCTGATCTCACTATTGCTGATCAAGCTGTCGAGGAAAAAGGTATTTTGATCAATTCAATGCAATACAATGGATTGACCTCTGAAGCTGCATTTGAAAAAATTTCTGCTGATCTGCCGGATTCTTGTAATGCAAGGATTCAGACAAATTATCGACTGAGGGATTGGGGAATTTCTAGACAACGATATTGGGGGTGCCCTATCCCCATGATTCACTGCGCGGATTGTGGAAATATTGCGGTTCCAATTGAAGACTTGCCTATAGAACTGCCGGAAATTAATGAAATTACCTCCAAAGGTCTGAGCTTGAGTGGCTTTAAGGACTGGCAAAAAACCACTTGCCCAAGATGCTCTAAATCTGCGCTGAGAGAGACAGATACCTTTGATACCTTCTTTGAAAGCTCCTGGTACGCTGCACGGTTTGCATCTCAACCAACAAATAGCATGCTTAACTCTGAAGCAGATTACTGGCTTCCTGTTGATCATTATATTGGCGGAATCGAGCATGCAATCTTACATTTACTCTATGCAAGATTCTTTAATTTATTGCTAAGGGATCAAAAGCTAATCAAGTCATCAGAACCTTTCAAAAAGCTTCTCACACAAGGCATGGTACTGGCTGATGCTTACTACGCCTTAGATGAAAAATCGAACCCCGAATGGGTCAACAAGAGTCTTGTAACAGAGGTAGGTGATAAGTTCTCTCTTGCTGATGGCAGAGATGTCATGAAAGATGGTATGTCTAAAATGAGCAAATCTAAGCTGAATGGGGTTGATCCTAACGCCATGATTGATAGATATGGAGCTGATACGGTCCGGCTATATATGATGTTTACCTCTCCACCAGAACAGTCGCTGGAATGGTCTGATACTGCGATTGAAGGATCCTCCCGGTTCTTAAAAAAATTATGGCACCTTGCTGTCGGGCGATCCATGTTCATAGAAGATGAGCCATCTCATTTTACAGACGACGAGTTAGCTTTGAGGCAAAAGAGTCATAAGACATTACACAAAGTTACTGATGACTTTGAACGCAGGCAATCATTTAATACGGCTATTGCCGGAGTCATGGAGTTGCTTAATGCAATCCCTGAAACCTTCAAGCTTGAAACTGCAACGCAAGGCCAGCAATATTGCCTGGATGAGGCAATTAGGTTTGCCCTTAAAATGCTATCGCCTATTACGCCTCATATTACTCTGCATATTTGGCAACAGCTTTCAGGCTCAGATGGCAGAGACTTTGAGCTAAGCTGGCCGGCAGTAAAAGAAGAATTTTTAAAAGTAGAAAACTTTCAATTAATTATTCAGGTCAATGGCAAGGTTAGGGGGAAAGAAAATATTTCCATTAATTTAAGTGATGCGTCTATCGAAGAAATAGCTACAAACAATGAGAATGTTAAAAAAATACTGGCAAACGCATCAATAAAAAAGGTAATCTACATCAAAGAAAAATTAATTAACTTTGTAATATAAATGAGCTACATAACAACCTTTGATGACTACCCAATCCACCAAGCTATTGCACCAATAGCAATTCCCAGCACAACTGATAGAAATTTTTATGACAGGTATTGGTTTAATGGATTGGATCCCAACAGTGGATACATCTTTGAAATTGGAATAGGCATTTACCCTAATAGACATATTATGGATGCACATTTCAGCATGTCCTATAATGGCAAACAGTTTTCTTATCATGCAAGTCAAAGATTAAATCCCAATAGAACGCCAATTAAAATAGGTCCTATGACCTTAAACATAGATGAGCCAATGAAAGAGCTAACCTTCTCGCTCACAGACCCAGAAAATAAATTAAATTGCAGCCTTAAGTTTTCTGCAACCTCCGTTGCACATCAAGAACCAAGATCAACAATGTTAGAAGGCGCCAGAACAATTATGGATACTATTCGCTTTACTCAAATGGGGAAGTGGTCGGGGGTAATTAAAACAGAATTAGGAAAAATTACTCCAGAAGAGATATATGGAACTCGTGATAGATCATGGGGAGTCAGACCAATTGGTGAGCCTGAAGCGGGTGCCCCAGGGATGCTCACGAGCGAGCCAGGAGTTTATTGGTGCTGGGCTCCAATACATTTTAAAAACTTTTGTACTCACTTTGGTACCTTTGAAGATCGAGATGGGAAATCAACACAGCTTTCGGGAGATATCCTCCCCCTCTATCAGCATCATTCTGAGATGCCTGAGCAAGGAACTGCAAAGTCGCTCTCTGCTCTAAGCCACTCTATTGAATGGAATACGGGAACCCGTTGGGCGAAAGGAGCCAAAATAAATGGTGTAACAGAAGACGGTCAAGACTTTAAACTGGAGCTTGAAACCATGGGTCCAAAATTTTACTGCAAAGGCATTGGATACCAACATGATGAATGGAAACATGGGGTCTGGAAGGGTGAAGCTGAAACAGGCTATGAGGTTTGGGATTTAGACCAAATCAATGCAGGTGATTACACATTCTTTCACACCCATCAAATTGTTAAAGCCACCCTTGGCGATGAAACAGGGTTCGGCACTCTTGAAAACCTTGTAATTGGAAGACACTCTCCGTCAGGCTTTGATGATTTCTTTGATGGCGCTAAATAAAAAAATTTACTTTGCCGGAATTATTCTAGTTAGTCTCTTGGCTGCTGGATGCCAGCACAAATTTCTCAATAGCGCGGTGATTTCAGTTAGCGCTCTGGAGTTTAGTGAGCAAATTCCCAAGTCATTCCAGGTTAAATCCCAGAAATACTTCTCTGTTGATTCTAAAAAGGATGGGCCTATCTTTTCCATCACTAAATTAACCTTTAAGAAGAAAAATTTCTTTGGCGGTCCTTCGGCGAGATCTCAAGAAATTGAAGTCTTAGGAGAGCTTCAATATAGCACTAGAACTGTTTTGGAGCACAGAGCACAATCGGTATCAGCATCAGCGCAATTACCCTCCAATGAAGCAAGCCCGCAAGGTGAAATGGTGGCCCTCACCCAACTGAAAGGCGAGCTAGAATTTCTTTTGCTAGAGACTCTAATAATGGAGTATCAGTTAGTTGAGAATTAATTGCCTAAATTTTTCTAACTCAAAAAAATACCGCCATTATTTGCTGCACGGAAGCGAATTAATCCTCAAACAAAACATTGCTGACAGCATCTGCCAATCTCTTGAGACCGATGGGTTCCTTGAGAAGATTTTATTAACCCAAGATGAGTTAGAGCAAGCAGAAGAAATAATCATGAGAAATATTGGCGGTTCATTATTTCAAGAAAAATTAATTCTTCACCTGAGACATAGTTCGGGAAAATTTCCTGAGAATATCAAAGCGATACTAGAAAGTAATCATCTCTATCGATCAGAGAACATTAGCCTGATTATTGAATCTAGCTCTGAAAAAACTCCTGCTAGCGGTATGTGGGTTAAAAACATTGATGAGAAAGGGCTCATTGTAGACTGCGGAAAACTAAAAACTGCTGAAGAAAAGCTTTGGTTAAAAAGACAATTAGAATTCTTACCCAAAAATTTTCTGCCTCAATTTGGCGGATCAATCTTTCAAAATAATGAGGGTAATTTGCTTGGGCAAATGAATGAGGTGAACTTATTAAAATTACTCTTTACTAATGAGCAAGATGTTGAAGAAAATGATTCATCAAATATTGTATTCCATTCCGGGCTTAGCGCTTTTGAGCTCGAAGATGTCATTATTGAACAAAATTTTGAGAAGGCCTTGATAACAATTAACTTTTTAAAGGAGCATGACAGGCAAAATTCTGCACCTTTAATCTGGGTGATTGCTAAAATTATTAACTCGTGTCTTGAGTCCATTCAATCTTCAAATAAAAAAGCTGCTTTAATTAAAAGCGGGGTTTGGTCTTCTAAGATTTCAAAATATCTAAGTTTGATTCAGAATGCTAAACCTGAAGATTTTTTTCAATTAAGCGAAGAGATGCTGAAATTAGATCTCATGAACAAAGGAGTGCTTAATGCTAATGTATGGGAGCAAATTGAAAAAATTATTTTACAGCTGCGAGATGCGTCTCAACCGCTTCAGTAAAAATCTTTTTAATACCGAGGTAGTTTTGATCCTTCTCTTGAAAAGAGTAATTGCTACCAACTATTTTAGTAAGCGGCAATAGACCTTTGGTTGAGCTTGTAAGCCAAATAGCTGGAGAAGCATTAAAATCTTTAATATCACATTCCCCTTCTTCAACCCTAAATTCACTAGCGGCCAAGGCCTCTAAAAGAATCTCTCTTGTGATGCCAGGTAAGATATTTTCTGTTAATGCGGAGGTCCTGACTACCCCCTGGTCATTTAGATAAAAAACGTTGCTTGCACCTGCTTCTGTGAGAAAGCCTCCTCGATGCATCACAACCTCATCGCATCCATGTTGCTGCGCTTGATTCATGGATAAGACATTGCCCAACAACGAAGTGGATTTGATGTTGCAATGAGCCCATCGATTGTCTTCACATAACATGGCTGCAATTGGCTTCGCTGAGAAAATAGTTTGAAAGGCGTACCCAAAACGCTCAGCAACAAGATTCTTAGCATAAAGATGGGCTCTAACCTGGTCCACGCCTCTTGATATTTGAAAATATACATATCCATCTTGATCCAGTAACTCGCTGCCGAGTTGGTGCAATTCTGCAACAATCAAATCAATATCAACGCTGATATGAGAAAGTTTCAGACTCCTCTCCAGTCTCTCTATGTGGCTCTGAAAGCATAGTGGTCGACCAGCGAAATACGGGATTACTTCATATACACTATCCGAGAAAGTATAGGCTCGCGATAAGGGGGATACACGAATATCATCCAAGGAACTCATTTGGCCTTGGTAGATAGCAGGAATATTCTTCATCTCAACTAAAAGAAAATAGGCTTGTGATCCAGTAAATTAGTTTTGCAATCAGCCTACCAAAAAAACCTTTCGCTTCGACGCTCTCAATCGCTACAAGTGGAGCTGATAACACAACCCTATCATTAGAAGTAAACTCAATACTCCCAATGATTTGACCAATCTCAATGGGTGCTTGAATGTTATTTTTAAATTTATAGTTAGCTTTAATATTATTAAATTCTGATCTTGGGAGGGTCAGATGGAGATCTTCCTGAGAACCCAAGGAAACCTCGCTAGTTTGGCCGCCCCAAACCTTGGCAGAAGTAACCTTTGTATTTTTAGTAACTAATTTTTGGGTTGCAAAAAACCGGAACCCATATTCCAACAATCTCTGTGATGCCGTGAGTCTATCATTTTCTGAGGGGCTGCCAGCAACAACTGCAATAAGGCGCATGTCATTTCTTTTTGCGGACGAAACAAGGCAAAATCCAGCGGAGTCTGTGTGACCAGTCTTCACCCCATCAACACTATCATCTCTCCACAACAACTTGTTTCGATTTAATTGGCGTATTCCTCCAAAGGTAAACTCCTTTTCTCTATATGTTGCATAGTGATCAGGAAATTTATTAATCAACGCTTTGGTTAAATTTGCTAAATCTTTGGCGGAGGTAAAATGATTGGGATCAGAGAGTCCTGTTGAATTTTGAAACAAAGAATTGCTTAACCCCAATTCTGCAGCATATGCGTTCATAAAATCTACAAAGCCTTCCTCAGAACCTGCAACATACTCAGCCATAGCGATTGTTGCATCATTGCCTGATTGAATGATGATCCCGGAGAGAAGATCTTTCACGGAAATTCTTTTGCCAGCTTCAATAAACATTTTTGATCCGCCCGTCTTCCATGCCTTTTCGCTAATTAAAACTTGATCGTCCAAGCTAATAGCACCGCTAGCGATCTGATCAGCGATTACATAACCACTCATCACTTTAGTCATGCTGGCAGGAGCTATCTGATTGTCTGAATTAAATTCTGCTAAAATAGTATTGGTGCTAGCCTCAAGAAGAATATAGCTACTTAAATCTAATTTAGGTGCCTGAGGAACCATAGACTGAGCTGCTAAATCAACGCAAAGCGGAAGAAGGAGTAGGAAGCAAGTTAAGTTTTTCATAATATAAGGCTTAGAATTCTAGGGATAAATCATACACGGCTTTGGCATAAAAATGACTGCGATTGTATTTTGTAATTGCAATAAAATTATCATCGCCAATATAATAAGTATCTTTTTTCTTTGCTAACAGAAGGGTTTGGGTGACCCTGATATGGTCTGGATCGCGAAGATCATTCAAAGACATTAACTCGTCAAGACTCATATTATTTTTTTGGGCGATATCTAGCAGAGAATCACCCTCTTGCACTTTATATTCTTTCTCTTCGCTTTCAATAAACATTAATAGCATAAACTTTAATGACTGATGGTCCGTGCTATATGGCTTGCTAACATTATTGAGCTGAACTTCCTCCACAATATTTCCATCTCTTTTCCAACCATGTACTTTTAAATAATTTGCCACACTCGCAACTGCGTCAGGAACTGAGTTAAATAGATCAGCATATCCATCCCCGTCATAGTCGATGGCATATGCTCTATAGCTTGAAGAGATAAATTGGCCATACCCCATAGCTCCAGCGTATGAACCTTTGATAGAAAAAATATCTAAGTTATTTTCTTGAGCAAGTAGAAAAAATTGAACCAGCTCACTCTTAAAAAACTTGGACCGCCTTGGAAAGTCAAAACCTAAGGTTGCAAGACTATCCAAAACTCTGTGACTGCCCTTAATTTTTCCATATCTTGTTTCTACACCAAGAATAGATGTGATGATTTCTTTGGGTACTCCAAATTCATCTTCTACCCTCTTCAATAGATCTGCATTTTCAAATATAAAAGCCTTGCCATTGGCAATTCTTTTTTCTTCTAAGAAGAGTTTTCTGTACCTGTCCCATGTCCAAGTAAATTCAGCTGGTGATGATATAGATTCAAGAATGTTGTCTTGCTTTTGAGCAGACTTAAGGACTTGAATCACATAATTTCTATCAAAGTCATGCTCGGTTACCAATAAATTAATTACATCCACTGCTTCTGGATGCTTTGAATAATCAGCAAAGCTAAAGCTAGCAAAGAAAATACATATAAATAGCAAGTGTTTCATTGTGGTAAGAACTTTTTATGGGTTGCCATAGATGTAATTATGCCAAAAGCAAAAAATAATGACATCAGTGAGGAGCCCCCTTTACTAATAAAAGGTAGGGGCATGCCAACTACCGGGAGCAAACCAACAACCATGCATAAATTAATGATTAAATTTGCAGCAAAAGTTAGCGATAAGCCGCCAATCACTAGTCTGCAGAATCTATCTCTGGCGGTCAAAGCTAGATAGAGGCATCTCATTAAGATAAAAAAATAAATGCTTAGCAATAACAAGATACCGATAAAACCAAACTCTTCACCAATAACAGAAAAAATAAAATCTGTTTTTGTTTCAGGTAAAAAATTTAACTGAGTCTGAGAGCCATTTCCAAAGCCCTTGCCAAAAATACCTCCTGAACCAATAGCAATTTTTGATTGCATAATATTCCAGCCGGCACCAAATGGATCAGATTCTGGATTAAAGAGGGTGGCAATTCTTTGCCTTTGAAAGGGCTCCAATAAAACATTCCATATGAGTGGAGAGCTAATGACCAGCAGAACAAACGCACCTCCAATAAAAGACCAGCTTAAACCAGATAAAAATAGTACAGATAGTCCTGATAGAGCTACAATCAACCCCGTTCCTAGGTCTGGCTGCCGCGCCACTAAAAAAAATGCTAAAAAAATAATGCTCAATGTGATACTCACCTCTCGCGCCTGAATAGGTAATTTTTTATCGCCGAGGAAGTTAGCTAAAAAAATAGGTAAGGCGAGCTTTAAAAGCTCAGATGATTGAAATGATACAGGCCCAAGCCTAATCCACCTTTGAGCGCCATTAATTTCTGGACCAAATAAAAAAGTAATTCCAAGAAGTAAAACAGCAAAAACAAGGAAAAGAAAAGACGTCCTGCGAAATAGATCAGGATCTGGTTGGCTGGCTGCAATCATGATAAGTAAACCTAATAAGACATACGCTGATTGCCTGAGAATGATAGATAAATCAGCATTAGATGCTGAATATAAAAAAAATAAACCCAAAATTGAAAGCAAACAAATGCTAAAAAATAAATACGGGTCAAAATATATTTTTGTAAGCTTATTGTTCATTTAGCAAACTCTTTAAAACTTCTATAGCAACTGGTCCTGCAACTGCCCCGCCACTTTCGCCATTCTCAATAACTACTGATACAGCATATTTAGGGTTAGGCATTGGCCCAAAGGCAATAATGATGGAGTGATCTCGCAAGAGTTCCGAACCCCTTAAATCTTGATAAGCTTCCTTGCTATCAAGGCTCACCAATTCAGCTGTACCAGACTTTCCTGCAACTTTAAAATTTTTTAGATCTCTGATGCTCCTAGCTGTTCCAAGATCACTCTCAATAACACCTGTGAGAGCATCATGTAGATTAATCCAATCCTTGTTATCAAGTAAAACCTGATCATTATTTTGTATGACGCCATCCGATAACGCTAACTGAACAATAGAGGGGGTAACTGCTCTTCCTTTATTCGCAAGAATTGAGGCGTAATTTGCAAGCTGCATTGGAGTCGCAACCATATACCCCTGACCAACTCCAATATTAACTGTATCGCCGGTAAACCAAGGGATGTTTAGATTGTTGTATTTCCAATCAGGTGTAGGAAGAAAAGCCCCATCTTCATTAAAACAATCGCCGCATACTTTCGCGCCAAAACCAAAAGATGCAAGATAAGAAGCTAACTCTTGCATATCAGATTGATAGGCTAATTTAAAAAAATAGGTGTTAGAGCTAACTAAAAGTGCTTTTTTTAAATTTACATTTTTATGCCCGCCTTTATTCCAGCCACGATAAATTCGCCCGTTCTCAGGAAGCATAAAAAATCCTGGATCATCAATTTCTTCTTCCCATCGAACTAATTTCTTGGTCAAACCAAACATTGCTATCGCTGGTTTTATTGTCGATGCAGGAGGGTACCGCCCTTGCAAAGCTCTATTAAAAAATGGTTTACTGGGATTTGTAATAATCTCTTGAAATTCAGCTGCCGTCATTCCATTTGCGAGCTTATTAATCGAATAGCTGGGAGCGCTAAATAATACATTAATGCCTCCCGATTCTAAATCAATAGCTACAACACCGCCTTTTCTCGACCCAAAAGCCTTTGCTGCGCTCATCTGCGCTGAAATATCTAAGTGAGTATAAATGTCCTCCCCTGGCACTGCAGGCTCAACTTCTAAAACTTTACCCAACTGGCCGCGAGAATTAATCTCATACACTGTTTTGCCATAAGTGCCTGAGAGCATTTGATTGTATGTTTGCTCAAGACCAGTGACTCCTTGAATCAAGCCATTCGCATAAACTAATTCAGTATCTTGCCAGTGACTTCGGGGCATATTAAGCAATAAACCATCTCGATCCCCTGTTCTCGATGTATAGCCCAAAACATGTGAAAAAATTTTAGGATGGTCACTCATTCTTCTATATCGCTCGCCTATAAAGGCATCCTTGAATGCAAATCGACGAACACCAAATCGTGCAATCTCTTCAGATGATAAATTCTTTTTCAAAACAAGCTCTTTATTCACAAAAGCCTTCTCTTTAAATTTTTCAAGGTATTGAGTCGCCTCTGATTCTGAAAGATGAATTACAGGTTTTATCAGTTGCAGAAAACTCTCAACATCATCAATGGAACTGGGCTTAGTGATTAAATCAAAAGTTTTAATATTTCTAACAATGCCATGTCCATTTCGATCAAAAATCTCTCCTCTGAGAGGCTGGATGGGAACCGAGTAAGTTTTATTGTTCAGAGCTGCTAGCTCATAATCTGAGTAACTTGATACCTGTAATAAAAAAACTTGATTTAGCACAACCAAGAAACTCAAGCCAATAAACAGAAAAATAAATATCGCTCTAGATGAAAAATTATTCTTTTCTACTTGTCGCTCTTCAAAAATCATTACTTATGATAAGGGTGGTTGCGATTGATTGTGCTGGCTCTAAAAATTTGCTCTATCAATAAAATTTTAAACAGCCTATGAGGAAAAGTGAGAGCTGACGCCGATAAAATTAAATCTGATTTTTGAAGAAGGCTGGGTGCAGCCCCATAAGATCCTCCAATAATCATAGTGATATTGCAAGCAAGATCTATTTTTTCTTGAAATAGTGTGGCCAAAGCCTTGCTCGAAATTAGGTCGCCCTTCCTATCCCATAAGACGACATAGGAATCAGGATCTATATGATTGATAATCTCCAGGGACTCATTTTGAAGGATAAGTTCTCTTGAGGCTGCTTTAGAAGCTGTCGGCTTAACCTCTACAAAGGATAACTTAATATTGCCAGGGATCTGTTTGCAGTAAAAAACTAATGCTTTTTTTTCCCAATCGGCAGGCTTGTGAGAAATGCTAAGAATCTTACATTTCATTAAGCTGAAATCAGTGTTGTTTCACCCCATAAGCTTTCTAGATCATAAAACTCCCTAGTATCTTGCTGCATAACATTTACCACTACATCGCCACAATCTATCAAAACCCACTCTGAGTCTTCCTGTCCCTCAACGCCAATGACATGTAATTGATTGCTCTTTACTGCCTCAATAATCTTGTTGGAAACAGCTTTAGCATTTCTTGAAGAGGAGGCTGTTGCAATAATGAACCAGTCAGCAAAACCTGAGACACCACGAATATCAAGGGCCAAAACATCTTTTGCCTTCATATCATCCAACGTATCAAGACAAATAAGTTTTAAATCAGAATTTTTCATAAAAATAATTCACCGTCTGGTGTCTTTTGGGGTTGTTAAAATATATATTGATTGTAGGTTCAAGCTTAAGTTCAGAATATCTAACTTACGTCAATAAATCTATTAATAATTTCTACTTTAATATGTTCTTTCGGTAAATCTTTTGATTAAGATATAAATATGGACTTTATAAATGCTCTTTTTTTCTGGTTTGCAGCACATCCCTCCGTATTGATTGGATTAGGGGTTTCTTCAATCTTTATCTTTATCTTAAGTCTGCTCGGGGTAAGTTGGTTCGTAGCGCAGATTCCAGAAGATTATTTTTTAACAACAAAAAGAAGTCCTAGCGGATTAGAAAAGAAGGCTCCTGTCCTGAGATTATTGCTATTAATTGGGAAAAACTTTCTTGGAGTTTGCCTGATTGCAGGTGGCTTGCTTATGCTTGTGCTGCCTGGGCAGGGCTTGATAACAATAATAACTGGTCTGTTGCTAATCGATTACCCAGGAAAATTTCAATTGGAGCAAAAAATAGTTTCCATACCGTCGGTATTGAGAACTTTGAACTGGATAAGAAGAAAAGCAAAAAAACCTCTGCTCAAAAGAAATTCTCATATCTAATCAAGTAAGATATATTTTTTGTGACTGGAAATAGAGAAAAATAATTTAATCAAATAGATGGTAGGGAGTGATTATGGAAATTGAGAATAGAAAATGGATTTTAAAAGAAAGGCCTCAAGGTCTCGTAAAGGATTCAGATTTTGAATTGATCGCTGAAACTCTCCCTGCGATAAATGAAGGTGAAATTCTTATTGAAAACTTGTATCTCTCTTTTGATCCAACCCAAAGAGGATGGCTCAATGATGTCCCAGGCTATCTTCCTCCTGTTCAAATAGGGGAAGTGGTTCGTTCCGGTGGAATGGGTCGAGTGATTGAATCAAAGAATGCGGCATACAATGTTGGCGATTTGGTATTTGGATTTGTAGGCTGGCAGAGCCACTGCATTACAAAAGCAGAAGACGATGACAGGTTTAGAGTTATTCCTGAGCTTCTTCCAATACCTACCATGTTAAATGTGATGGGCACTACAGGAATAACAGCTTACTATGGCCTGCTTGAACTTGGAAAGCCTCAGCCAGGAGAAACAGTATTGGTTTCTGGGGCTGCCGGAGCCACCGGATCAGTTGTTGTACAGATTGCCAAGCTCAAAGGATGTCATGTCATTGCAATAGCTGGCGGCAAAGAAAAATGTGACTGGCTTAAAGAAGCTGGGGCTGATGATGTGATTGATTATAAAAATTCTAATGTCCATGAAGAATTGCCTAAAATAGCAAAAAATGGAATTGACATATATTTTGATAACGTCGGTGGCGATATTTTGGAGACGGTATTGTCTCACATCAATATAAATGCCAGGGTTCTGTTATGCGGGGGAATTTCCTCAGGCTATGATGCATCGACCTTACCAGATGGACCAAGAAACCTTTTTTCGCTAATTATTAAAAGAGCAACCATGCAAGGGTTTCTAGTGCTTGATTATCTTCCTCGATCACAGAAAGCTTTAGAGGACATAGCGTCCTGGATCCTAGAGGGCAAGCTGCAACATAGAGAAGATATTCAAGAGGGGATTGAAAACTGTCCGCAAACTTTAAATAGGCTATTTACTGGTGACAATAAAGGCAAGCAACTCCTTAAAATTTAAGTAGAGTTTTCTGAAATTTTATTCACTAGCTTCGAAAGAATATTCATGCGCTGAGTTGCGTCGAAAGCTTCAAGTACATTTTGTTTCTGCTCGGCAGACAATGGAATCAGACCAGCCAAATGATAGCTAACAGATTCTGCAGATAATAAATCTATATCTAATGGCAAAGATTTGATGGATGGATGCTCTTTGAGCTGAGTGAGCACATTAATTAGATCGGGGAATTGAGCTAGAACTGCTTGGTCGTCAACCGCAGGTGGTGTGATTGGTGCTATTGACCCAGAATGCAAGCCTGACTCGTCCTGCTCAACTGACTTAATAGAAACTTTTTGAGCTCCCTTCACTGTGATCCCCAATAATCCATTCGGCAACTGATTAAAATCAATGATTTCAACATAAGTGCCTTGAGATAAAAAGCTATCTCCATTTTCATTGTTTTTGCTAAGGGTGATGACGAAACCAGAATCTGCGCTCATGCACTTTTTGACCATTGCGAGGTACCTTGGCTCAAAGATCTGCAGAGATTGAATAGTTCCTGGGAGAACTACTATACCGATTGGAAAAATGGGAAATTTATTTAGCTTTAATGAGTTCAATTAATGGGTCCGATATTTTTTTACTGTCTTTGTTACTCATGATCAGAATAACACCAAAGTTATCAAGGTGACGTTTTAATTCTTCCAGCAACATCTCTAAAGAGGTTAATTCATGAGGGTCATTGGAGGTGCTGGAGAGATTGAGCCATAATGTTTTATCTAAAGACTCAGCACTTTTATAGAGATCTGTGCCATGAAATCCGCCTGACATAGTATTGGAACCTAGCTCAATGATCCCCAAAATTTTCTGATCAAATAAACCTTTAGCCGTGGCCGTGGTACTGGCTATTGCTGTGGGATGATGTGCAAAATCATCAATAACAATGAAATCTTGATCGTGATAGATTGTTTCAAATCTTCGCTTAACTCCTGTAAAGCTCTCAAGTGCCTTAAATGAATCTCGGGGAGCCACACCATGCAAAAAAGCAGCATACATTGCCATTATAGCATTTTGATAATTATGCATGCCGTTGAAGGGTAGTGTATTTAGGTTAAATATTTCATTGCCAAAACTTAAAATATTTTTTGTCATGTCTATTGCGATGGTTTCTATAGTGCCAATTTTATGCACATGAGACCAGTAACCCATATCCATTAATGCGCTCATATTATCACCTTCAGGGCGAATTAAGATATTGCCATCAGCTGGGATGGTTCTAATGACATGATGAAATTGCTTTAAAATGTCCAAAAGATTGGAAAAGATATCCGCGTGATCAAATTCAATGTTGTTCACAATCAAGGTATCAGGATGATAGTGAACAAACTTTGAGCGCTTATCAAAAAATGCTGAGTCATACTCATCCGCTTCTATAACAAAGATGTCTGCACTCCCCAATTGCGCAGATGATTTAATGGATTGACTAACGCCTCCAACCAAATAACCGATATCTACCGATTGATGTTGAAAAATTTCGCATAGCATAAATGAAGTAGATGTTTTGCCATGAGTTCCTGCAACTGCAATGACTTGTCTGCCTTCTATCAGCTCACCAAGCATTTGAGGGCCTGAGGTAAAAGGGAGTTTATAGCTTAAAATATACTCAACACTAGGATTACCTCGACTCAAGGCGTTCCCAATAACAAATAAATCTGCCGCTGGAAGGTTAGTCGGATCGTAACCCTGAATCATCTCAACACCAAGACGTTGCAATTGATCAGACATAGGTGGGTAAAATTGTTGATCTGCCCCAGAAACCTGATGCCCTTTCTCTACTAATATTTGCGCCAAGCCACCCATGAAGGTTCCGCAAATCCCAAGGATATGAATTTTCATATTTAAATATTTTTAGCTAACATTTGCTACCATAGACCAAATTAATTGATTTATAAACCTATGAAAAAAAATGCTTTTTATGCACAGTCTGGAGGGGTAACCTCTGTAATTAATGCCTCGGCAAGCGCGGTAATCCTGGAGGCAAAAAAATATCCACAAATTGGAAAAGTATTTGCTGGCAAGAATGGAATACTGGGCGCTCTAAGGGAGGAGTTAATTGATACCTCCAAGGAATCAAAAAAATTTATAGAAGATTTGCAGTTTCGTCCAGGTGGAGTGTTTGGCTCTTGCAGATATAAGCTTAAAAGTATTGATGAAAACCTCAAAGAATATCAACGACTCATTGAAGTTTTTAAGGCTCATAATATTGGATATTTTTTTTATAATGGTGGAAATGATTCTGCAGATACTGCGCTTAAAATTTCTCAAATCAGCAAGAAGCTAGGTTACCCCTTGCAGTGCATTGCAATCCCAAAAACTGTTGATAATGATTTGGCAGTTACGGACTGCTGCCCGGGATTTGGATCTGTAGCAAAATATGTGGTTACCTCGACCATTGAGGCTGCGTTAGATGTTGAATCTATGTGTGAAACCTCAACCAAGGTCTTCGTGCTTGAGGTAATGGGGAGACATGCTGGATGGATTGCAGGCTCCAGTATTTTGGCCCAAGAGAGTCATCCTGGCGCCCCGCACATTATTTTACTACCTGAGGTAATTTTTAATCAGTCAAAATTTCTTGCGAAGGTCAAAAAAACTGTAGCTGATCATGGTTTTTGTGTGATCGTTGCATCAGAGGGCATTAAAAACTCTCGAGGTAAATTCTTAGCAGAATCAAGCTCTAAAGATGCATTTGGTCATAGTCAACTTGGCGGCGTTGCTCCTAGGTTAGCAGAGCTCATTGAGCAAAAATTAAAGCTCAAAAACCACTGGGCCGTTGCTGATTATCTCCAACGAAGTGCCAGTCATCTTTCATCAGGGGTTGATAGAAAACATGCCTATGAAGTTGGGAAAAGAGCGGTTCAATATGCAGCTGAGGGGATGAATGGCGTCATGCCAATTATCAAAAGAATAAATGATGCGCCTTACAAGTGGAAAGTTATCCCTGCTCCTTTGAAGAAAATTGCCAACCTTGAAAAAAAACTACCCGCAAGCTTTATTAGTCAAGATGGTTTCAGCCTAACAAGCAAAGCTAAGGCTTACTTTCGACCATTAATAGAAGGCGAAACAGGTCCTAGAAAAACAATGGCCTATAAGCCTGGAAGAATGCAGATGGTTGAGAAGAAATTAAAGCCCTGGGCCTAGGGCATTAAGCTTGCCAATAATATTTTTCAATTCTTGCTGCAGCTCTAATTTATCATCTTCATTTAAAAAATATCCGAAAGGGACTTGCTTGCCTTTAGATTGAAAAAAGAAATATCGAATGTCACGAGCATCTACCTCCACATTTAAAGTAGTGAAGCTTCTAAACTCCTCCCATTCGAACTCTTTTATGAGGCGCCCTCTTTCTAGCTTAACTCTTTCGTTCGTAATAAAGATTAACTCTCGTTGCTGGCTCCAGCGAAAGCTCAAGTAAAAGCAAGTCAAAACCAAAGTGATCTCTAGCGCGGCAAAGGGTAGAATTAAAATTGCCCCCATAAAGAAAAAAAATATTCCTACCATCAAGCATACAAAAGTTAAGCTGCTAAGAAAAATGAATCTTGCCTTGCCTTCAAGGGAGCTATTAGGCGTCACCTCTACTAAAAAGTTGTTTTCGCTAGTTTCTTGAATCTGAATCATATTACAATGGTATTTATGGTAGCTCGCAAAGATTTTAACCGATATATGATGCCGGTATACAAGCCTGCAGAATTTATTCCTTTAAAGGCTAAGGGATCTTTTGTTTGGGATAAACAAAAGAAAAAATATATAGATTTTGCCTCAGGTATTGCTGTTTCTAGCCTTGGTCACTGCCATCCTGAGCTCAACAAGGCCTTGCTCGAACAATCAAAAAAAATCTGGCACTTGTCTAACGTACTAACAAATGAACCGGCGCTAAAATTAGCCAAAATCTTATGCAACAAAACTTTTGCTGAGAAAGTATTTTTCTCAAATTCTGGTGCAGAGGCAATTGAAGGGGCTATAAAAACAGCTCGCAAACATGCTTATGTAAATATCAGTAAAAAGAAGAATGGTATTGTTGCATTTTCTGATGCCTTTCATGGGCGAACAATGATGGCAATAGCGCTCAATGGATCTGATCGATTTGTAGAGGGTTTTGGGCCTATGCCTGGAGGGATTACACATCATCCATATAATGAAATAAAAAATCTTGAGAAGGCAATCAATAAAAATACAGCTGCAGTTGTGATTGAGCTTGTACAAGGAGAGGCGGGCATAATTAAAGCAAAAAGAGACTTTATTCAAAAAATTAAAAGGCTCTGCAAGGTGCACAAAGCCCTCATTATTGTTGATGAAGTCCAATCTGGTGCTGGCAGAACAGGCACTTTATTTGCTTATGAGCAATTTGGGATCAAGCCTGACATTATGTGTTGCGCTAAAGGAATTGGAGGTGGTATTCCTATAGGAGCAATCTTAACCTCCACTAAAATTGCTGAATGCATGCAACTTGGATCTCACGGATCAACTTTTGGAGGCAATCCATTGGCGTGTGCTGTTGCTGAAAAAGTGATGACACTTCTTTCAAAGAAAACTTTGCTGAATGGTGTAAAAAAGAAAGAAGCCATCTTTGTTGAGGAGCTTAAAAATATTAATAATGAATTTAAATGCTTTGAAGAAATTAGAAGCTCGGGCTTGTGGATAGGATGCAAATTAAATGTTCGAGAAAACTTTAACTTGGACACCATGATGAGTGCCTGTTATGCCAAAGGGTTGATGATTCTAAAAGCTAATAACAATACGATTCGCATTGCGCCTAGTCTAATTATTGAAGATAAGGTGATTCGAGAAGGTCTTAAGATTTTGAGGTCTGCTATTCAGGAGCAACTTCAGCATCAGCAGTGATCTCAAGCACCTGATCCACTTTTCTGTAGCCCTGAGGTAGCATCATGCCTCTTTTTGCTCTGGTAGAAATATAATTTTCTAAATCTTTCAATTTTAAAGACATGAACCGTTTGCCGCTATGAATCTGCAAGGTACTAGAATCTGATAGCAAGCAGATAAAGCTCATTGATTCTTCGCCGGCTAGCAGTTTAGGTTTTGGGATATTGATAATCTTATTGCCCTTACCTTTCGGAAGGACTGGTAGCTCAGACACATCAAAAATTAACATGCGCCCTATCGATGAGATCGCAACAATGTGCTTATGAGAATCTTCTAAAGGCACCGGGGGTAATAATGCAGCCTTCTCTGGCAACTTCATGAAAGCTTTGCCTTTCTTTTGATTGGATATGGCATTCGATAGCTCACTAACAAAACCGTAGCCTGCAGAGTTTGCAATCAAGATTTTTGATGAGTCTGCGCCAATCGCTGCCCCAATGAAAGTTACCCCAGATGCAGAGGCCACCCTTCCGGTTAACGGCTCTCCTAAGCCTCGTGCAGAGGGCAAAGAATGTGCAGCAAGAGCAAAAGCTTTGCCTCCAGAGTCAAAGAAAACTGCAGATTGATTGTTTTTACCTTTTGCAAAATGCTGCAAACTATCATCACCCCTAAACGTTAATCCTGTTGGGTCAATATCATGTCCTTTAGCAGATCTGATCCATCCACCTTTCGATAAAACGACTGTCACTGGCTCAGAGGTAACCATCTCTTCTTCAGAAAACGCTTTTGCTACCGATATAGACTCAATAGGAGAGTTCCTAACATCTCCAAAATTTTGTTTAATCTCTAACAGCTCATTTTTAATGTAGGTTTTAAGCCTAGCTTTAGACTTAATAATTTTTTCTAGCTCTGCGCGCTCTAATTCTAAATGGCCTTTTTCTTCTTCGAGCTTAAGTTGTTCAAGCTTAGCCAGTTGTCTAAGCTTAATTTCTAAAATTGCATGTGTTTGAATCTCTGAAATTTTAAAAGCTTTCATTAACTCTTTTTTTGGCTCATCACTATTCCTAATAATATGAATCACCTTGTCCAGATCAAGGTATACAATCAGAAGTCCTTCTAGAATATGGATTCGGTCATCCACCTGATCAAGTCGATGCACAAGCTTTCTCATGACTGTGTGCTGCCTGAAAGCGAGCCACTCTGAAATTAGATCATTCAAAGCAAAGACACGCGGCGAGCCTTTGAGACTAATAAGATTGATGTTTGCTCTGTAATTTTTTTGAAGATCTGTGGTTGCGTACAAATGATTCATGACCTCTGAAGCATCCACCCTATTTGATTTTAAAGTCACCACTAATCTAACCGGCTCTTTATGATCTCCCTCATCCCTGAGATCAACCACCATGGGTATTTTTTTCTTGTACATTTGATCGGCTATTTGCTCTAGAATCTTTGAACCCGACGCTTGATGAGGCAAGGCATTGATGACAATATCACTACCTTCAGTAACCCATTGAGCTCGAATTTTAAAACCACCTCGCCCAGTCTCATACATTTCCAACAACTCTTCATCAGACGCAATAAGAGGTGCATTATTACTAAAATCAGGGCCTTTGATGAACTCCATCAACTCTTTGGTTGAGGCTTTGGGGTTGTCTAAAAGATGTATACAAGCATCCAGCACTTCTTGAATATTATGAGACGGTATATCAGTGGCCATACCCACAGCAATTCCAGTTGTGCCATTCAATAGAATACTTGGAATTTTTGCTGGCAAGATTGTTGGCTCCAATAATGAACCATCAAAATTAGGCTGCCAGTCTACCGTACCTAATTTAAGCTCTGATAAAAGCAGATCTGCAAATCCTGTTAATTTTGATTCGGTATATCGCATAGCAGCAAAAGATTTGGGGTCATCTTGAGTGCCCCAGTTCCCCTGACCATCTACTAGTGGGTATCTAAAAGAAAAGTTCTGAGCCATAAGCACCATGGCTTCATACGCAGCACTGTCACCATGAGGGTGAAATTTACCAATAACATCTCCAACAGTCCTGGCTGATTTTTTATATTTAGAGCCCGCATTTAAGCCTAATTCACTCATCGCATATAAAATTCGTCTTTGCACAGGCTTCATGCCGTCTCCAACATGAGGTAATGCCCTGTCTAATATGACGTACATTGCATAATTTAAATATGACTCTTCTGCATACTCCTTGAGGCTAATTGAACTGATATTTTGATTAGTTTCCATAATTAAACTGTGGCAATTTTTCCTCTTTTTTCTAACCATTCTTTTCGAGCTCCTGCATTCTTTTTAGAAAGCAGAAGATCCATCATGCTATTTACATTATCAGATGGGCTGACCGTTAGTTGGACCAGTCTTCTTGTCTTAGGGTCCATGACAGTTTCTCTTAACTGAGAGGGGTTCATCTCCCCTAAACCCTTAAATCTCTGAATATCTATTTTTGGTTTACCGGGCTTGGATTGTAAAGTTTTAATGATGGAATCTTTCTCGTCTTCATCAAGGGCATAAAAAACTTCCTTAGCACAGTCAATTCTAAATAATGGGGGCATGGCTACATAGATATGGCCGGCAAGAACTAATGGTCTGTAATGTCTTAAAAATAAAGCACATAACAAGGTAGCGATATGTAAACCATCTGAATCAGCATCTGCCAGAATGCAGACCTTGCCATATCTAAGCGATGAAATATCAGGGCTGCCTGGATTCACGCCTATGGCAGTAGAGATATCTTTAATTTCTATGGATTTAATGATCTCGCTACTTTCAAGATCCCATGTATTTAGTATTTTGCCTCGTAAAGGCATGATGGCTTGAAATTTCCTTTCTCTTGATTGCTTGGCTGAGCCGCCCGCAGAATCTCCTTCAACAAAAAACAACTCTGTCTCCTCAAGATTTGTGCTGTTGCAATCTGACAGCTTGCCTGGTAGCGCCGGACCTTGAAAGGTCTTCTTTCTATCCACGACTTTAGTTTCTCTGGTTCTAGCTTGCGCAGAAGCAATGGCAAGTTCTGCTAATTTTTCTCCTTCTTCGGTGTGCTGATTAAACCAAATGCTTAGAACATCTTTTGTGGTTGAGTTCACAAAACCCTGATGATCCTTGGAGTCCAATCTCTCTTTAGTTTGCCCGGAAAACTGTGGATTGGTCAGCTTTGAGGAAACCACAAAAGTGCTATGTTGTATAACATCATCAGACGTAATTTTTAGCCCCTTGGGTATTAAATTTCTAAATTCACAAAACTCCTTCACTGCATCAAGTAGCCCTGCTTTAAAACCATTTAAATGGGAGCCACCCTGAGCCGTTGGAATTAAGTTCACATATGATTCACCCATTAAATTTTTTGCTGGATTCGTCGACCAGTTCAGAACAAAATCAAGCGCATTGTCCTTGGTCAGCTTGCTGCAAGAAATTGACTCCTCTAACAGCAAATCAATGCCTTCAGAGGCCTCGGATAAGTATGAAATTAAGCCATTCTCATAATTCCATGAAATTTTTTCTCCATTCTTCTCATCCGTGTATTGAATGTTTAAGCCTGGGCATAAAACTGCTTTAGCCTTAAGAAGATGTTTGAGAGGATCTGTTTGAATTTTTACTGTTTCAAAATATTGAGGATCAGGCTGAAAATAGATAGTCGTTCCAGAATTTCTAACCCCTACTTCCCCAACTTCCTGGAGTTCAGATTTCTTTTCTCCGCCTTCAAAAGTCATTTCAAACTGCTTGCCGCCACGCTTAATTTCGACTAATAATTTTTGTGAAAGAGCATTTACCACTGATACCCCGACCCCATGAAGTCCCCCTGAAAAACTATAGTTTTCGCCTGAGAATTTAGCTCCCGCATGGAGCTTGCACATGATCAGCTCGACACCAGAGACTTTGTGCTCTGGATGAATATCGATAGGCATGCCGCGACCATCATCGCCAACAGAGATGCCTCCATCCTTAGTTAAAATAACTTTAATTGTTGAGCAATGGCCTGCCAATGCCTCATCAATAGAATTATCTACAACCTCCTGAATTAGATGATTTGGGGATGTTGTGTCTGTGTACATACCCGGTCTTTTTCGAACCGGATCAAGGCCAGATAGAACTTCTATCGATTGTGAATCGTAATCTTTTGCCAATTAAACTGTCCTGTAAATATCTAGCTAAATCTTGGTGAACTTTTAGGTAATATTCTACTCTAACTAATCTAACTAAATTGAAACAAATGCATTAATTTAGGAGATTTTTTGGCAATGCATTAAAATATTGGAATTGACATTGGGAGCCTAAAAGAGGTTTAATGTTAGCACTGTAAACATTCAGATATATTATGAAATCAAAATATTTTATTACACTTCTTGCGCTCTTTAGCACTGCTGCAAACGCAGATAGCCTCCTAGATATTTATAATGATGCATTAGAAAATGATCCTCAGTATAGATCGGCTGAATTTTCGTACTTATCAGGAAAAGAAATTAAGGTTCAAGGTCGCGCTGGTCTACTGCCAAGCCTGAGTATAAACGCTCAAACTAACTGGAATGAATACTACCAGGGTGGCAATCTCCAGAACGAATATAATAACTTCAATGCCTCAGCTAGGATGACGCAGCCTCTGGTGCGTCTAGATAGTTGGTTTAAATATCGACAATCAAAATTTTTAACTGATGCTGCTGAAGCAGATTTTGCATACTCTCAGCAAGCATTAATTGTTAGGACTGCTGAGCTCTACTTCAATGTATTGAGGGCTATTGATAATCTCAATGCTGCTAGATCGGAAGAAAAGGCAATCCAAAAACAATTAGATCAAACCAGCCAAAGATACGAAGTAGGTCTTTCAGCCATCACCGAGGTCCAAGAAGCTCAGCTGGCATTTGACCTTAGCATGGCCTCGCGAATCAGAATTGAGGGCAGTGTTTATACGGCTCAAGAAGCTTTAAATGCCTTAATTGGAAGAGAGGTCTTATCGCTAGATGGCCTAGTAAATGATCTGAGCGTCTCGAATCCAGTTCCAGCCTCTAAAGAAGAATGGGCAAGAAAAGCTGTAGAGAATAACTTTAGATTAAAAGCAGCTAACCTAAGAAAATATGCTTCTAAAAATAATGCACGCAGTGTTGCATCAAACCATTTGCCTAAAGTGGATATTGTCGGCACTCAATCTGAATCAGAGACTAACCAATATGCCTATGATGGTCTGAATACTGGCGGGGCTTTCAATATTACTGTCCCAGATGAAACTCAAAGAGATACATATAGCTTGCAACTTTCTATGCCCATCTTTCAAGGCGGAGCAGTGATCTCCAGAACTAAGCAAGCCTATGCTGAATCAAATAAATCTTCAGAGGATGCTTTATTTGCTGAGCGAGGTGTCATCCAAGATGTTAGAAGTCAGTACTCCAATGTGATGACATTGGTAGCAAATATAAGAGCTCAAAAACAAGCTGTTATCTCTGCATCAAGTGCCCTAGAAGCAACTCGGGTTGGCTACGAAGTTGGAACAAGGAATATTGTTGACTTGCTCCAAGCTGAAAAAAATCTTTACAGTGCAGATAGAAATCTGGCTAATGCGAAATATGACTACTTAATCACAACCCTTAAATTACATCTAGCGGCTGGAACATTGAGCCCAGAAAACCTTATAGAGATAAATAACTTACTCGGATAATGCCAGAATTACCTGAGGTAGAAACCTCAGTTCGAGCAATACAGTCATTTCAGAATCACATTCTTGAATCTGTAGAAATTCATAACCCAAATCTTAGATGGCCAGTAGATCTAGAAGCATTTAAAAATCTTAAAGGGGTCACAGTTGATCAGATTAGCCGAAGGGCAAAATATATTCTATTTCATGTTGATGGCTCTCAAATATTGCTTCACCTTGGGATGACTGGAACAGTTCGAATAGCTGAAAAGGAATCTAACTTTTATAAAAAACATGATCATGTTGAGTTTATTTTTCAAGATGCCAAGTTAATTTACAATGATCCTCGAAGATTTGGATCGCTGCACTTTGTATCAGACCCTCAACATCATTTTTTACTCGATAAACTCGGACCAGAACCCTTGTCAGCAGACTTTGATGGCGAGTATCTATTTAAAAAGCTGCGAAAAGTGAACTCTCCAATCAAGATCTCGCTAATGAATCAATCCCATGTTGTTGGCATTGGTAACATCTACGCCAATGAAATTCTATTTGATGTTGGTATTCGCCCCACCAAACGATCCAGATTAATTACTAAGAAAAAATCTGTGGCCATTGCAGAGTCAGCAAAAAAAATTCTTCAAAGGGCTATTGAGGTTGGGGGGACAACGCTGAAAGATTTCTATCGACCAGATGGCAATCAAGGTTACTTTAAGATTGAATTAGCAGTTTATGATCGTGAAGGCCAAGAATGCTTAAGATGTAAAACTGGTATCATTCAAAGAATAGTTCAGACCCAGCGAGCCTCTTTTTTTTGCAACAAATGCCAGAGTTAAGCGGAGTATTTGTTAGCAAGTGCATCTTTGACATTCGGACTAACGAAGCGAGACACATCTCCACCAAGCTTAGCAATTTCTTTTACCAAACTAGAGGAGACATATATCAGAGTGTCCTTGGGAGTAAAGAAAATACTCTCAATATCTGGGGCAAGACTGCGATTCATGGTTGCAAGCTGAAATTCATATTCAAAGTCTGCAACAGCTCTTAACCCTCTGATAATTGCGATAGCATTATTCTCTCTTGCAAGATTAACAGTCAGCTTGCTGGCATAACCTATGACCTCAATCTTTTGATTATCTTTAAAAATTTCTTGAGCCAAATCAATTCGTTCAGCAACGGTAAAAAGCGGGTTTTTAGACTTGCTTTCAGCGACACTGACTATGACTTTATCAAACAGTGCGCACGCTCGCTCAGTAATATCTATGTGGCCAAAAGTAATGGGATCAAACGAACCAGGGTAGATTGCTATTTTCATCAATGGATCATACTAAATATTTATGTTTCATCAAAATATTCCTTAGATTAGGTAAACTGTATCAATATTTAGAAAAAGAGATTATGAGTAAAGATAAGCTGGATAATGACAAAAAGGAGCTTCCGTCCGCTACTGATGATGCCGCTGATGTGATGCCCAAATACATTAAAAAAAGAGAAAAGATTGACTTGAGAGATCAAAAATTTAAGTTCCCGCCAATAGATTATGAAAAACCTCCACATTTCTAAACTACTTATTATTTGTAGATCCAAAAAAAGGGCTCAAATGAGCCCTTTTTTAAAATAAGCCTAGCTAGTTCATCAGACAAGATCGTTATTCATCACTTTATTCCATGCGGAAACAAAGTCTTTGGTGAATTTATCGTGCGCATCGTTGCTGGCGTATACCTCTGCTAGAGCTCTCAGTTGAGAGTTAGAACCGAATGCAAGATCAACTCTTGAAGCAGTCCTCATTTTCTCACCAGAGACACGATCTATGCCCTCAAATGATTTCCCATCACTGGTAGGTTTCCACTGCACAGACATATCAAGGAGTGTTGCAAAATAACCATTGGTTAATTTATCTGAATCATCAGTAAAAATACCATGGTCACCATTGCTAATCCCAAGAGATCTCATGCCGCCCAAAAGGACAGTCATTTCAGGAGCGGTGAGGCCTAAGAGTTGCGCCTTATCAAGCATCATTTCTTCAGCAGGCATAGTGGATGAAGCCTTTTGGAAGTTTCTAAAGCCATCAGCAATTGGTTCCAATACCTTAAAGGATTCCACATCTGTTTGCTCTTGAGATGCATCGCCTCTTCCTGGAGTAAAGTCCACAGTTATACCAGACGCTTTTTCAATACCAACGTTTCCAGCCAGTACGATGACATCAGCTATGGAGGCACCTGAGTCTGAGGCAATGCTTTCATAAACAGCTAGAACTCGGGTTAATTGCTCTGGCTTATTGGCTTCCCAATCTTTTTGTGGAGCTAAACGAATCCTCGCACCATTAGCACCACCCCTCATATCGGAGCCTCTAAAAGTAGACGCGCTAGCCCAAGCAGTTTCAACCATTTCTTGGATAGTTAAGCCGCTTTCTGCGATCTTAGATTTCACGTCTCTAACATCATAGCTAGCATTGCCGGCAGGAACAGGATCTTGCCAAATTAACTCCTCTGAAGGAACTTCTGGTCCAAGATATTTGCCAATAGGCCCCATGTCTCTATGCAATAACTTAAACCAAGCTCTCGCAAATGCATCTGCGAATTCTTCTGGATTTTCATGAAAGCGTTTTGAGATTTTGTTATAAATTGGATCTTCACGAAGAGCCATATCAGCTGTTGTCATCATGGTTGGAACTTTCACTGATGCATCTTCAGCATCAGGCGCAAGATCCTCTTCCTTGGGATCAATCGCATGCCAAACAATAGCGCCAGCAGGCGTTGTTACTTGCTTCCATTCATAACCAAATAATAGATCGAAATATCCATTATCCCATTGTGTGGGATTGGCAGTCCAAGCTCCCTCAAAACCACTGGTAATAGTATCACTGCCTTTTCCTGAAGCATGAGTGCTTGTCCACCCGAAGCCCATTTCGTATAGCTCTGCACCTTCTGGCTCTGTTCCTACATTGCTGACAGGACCAGCCCCATGGCCTTTACCAAAAGTATGTCCGCCAGCAACAAGAGCAACTGTTTCTTCGTCGTTCATTGCCATGCGACCAAATGTTTCACGAATATCAATTGCGCTAGCAAGAGGGTTTGGATCTCCGTCAGGACCTTGAGGATTTACATAGATTAAACCCATCTGCACTGCGCCAAGAGGATTGGCTAGATCTCTTTCTCCGGAATATCTTTCATTCGTTAACCACTCTTTTTCAGCCCCCCAATTAATATCTTCTTCGGGAGCCCAGATATCTGCTCTACCACCTCCGAAACCAAATGTTTTTCCACCCATAGATTCAATTGCAACATTTCCAGCTAGAATGAATAGGTCTGCCCAGCTAATTTGCTTGCCATATTTCTGCTTGATCGGCCAAAGTAATCTCCTAGCTTTGTCCAAATTAGTGTTATCTGGCCAACTGTTAAGAGGAGCAAAACGTTGTGCGCCTGTGCCTCCACCCCCTCTTCCATCACCCGTTCTGTATGTTCCAGCTGCATGCCAAGTCATGCGGATGAAAAATGGACCATAGTGCCCATAATCTGCTGGCCACCACTCTTGTGAGTCTGTCATTAAGTCATTTAGATCTTGTTTTAAAGCTTGATAATCAAGTTTTTTAAACTCTTCAGCGTAATCAAAGCCTTCGTCCATTGGATTACTTTTTTGATCATGCTGATGGAGAATATTCAGATTTAATTGATTGGGCCACCAATCTTTGTTTGATATGCCAGAAGAGCTATTGGTTGATAGACTTCCATGCATTACAGGACATTTGCCTTCAGTTTCATTATTCACAGTAATTTACCTCCTAAACGAAATTAAATATGAAAATTTTTCAATGCATTCAAAATGCTTCGTACAAATTAGTTTATAGTTAATATATGTATTGGTAAATACATAAAAAAAGGATGTTATATTCGATTTTATCGATTATTAAAATAAAGAAAATAAAATGTTGACACTTAAACAAATGGACTACGCTTTGGCAGTTAAGAAAACCCTGCATTTTAAAAAAGCAGCTGAAGCTTGCTTTATTTCTCCGTCGACTCTCAGCAATGCAATCACTGAAATGGAAAGACATTTAGGATTTCAGGTATTCGAAAGAGCTAATAAAAAAGTATTTGTCACCACCTTGGGGATGGAGTTTTTGCAACAAGCACAATCCATTCATTTGCAAGTTCGCGATATTCAACGATTGGCAGAGAGTCAAGTTGAACCTCTTGGTAAAGTGCTGTCTATTGGAATTATTCCAACCATTAGCCCATATTTCTTGCCCATTGTGCTGCCAAAAATTAAACAAGATTTTCCTGGACTCAGCTTAAAAATTGAGGAGGGTCAGTCAAATAAGCTTGTAGACAAGGTAAAAAATGGGGAGTTAGACATGGCCATACTAGCGCTGCCATATAACTTAGATGGACTCATTTCTTTAAAATTCTGGGAAGAAGACTTCTATTGGGTAGCGCATCATGAAACGAAGCATGCCGGAACAAAAGAGATTCGAGCAACTCAATTAGAGCATTCTGAATTAATGCTATTAGAGGATGGTCACTGCTTAAAAGACCACATCCTTGATGCATGTAAAATTTCTTCTCATTCCAAACATGTTGTTAAAGCATCCAGCTTGGTAACTTTAATTCAGCTGGTGCAAGGAAATATGGGCACTACATTAGTTCCGCATATGGCGCTGGATCAACTTCTCAGCTCCAACAAAGATTTGCTAAGATCGCACTTAAATGAACCTGGTCCTCATAGAGAAATTGCTTTGATTATGAGGCCAACATATTCTGGAATGAAAGGTGCTGAATTGCTTAAAGACTTATTTAAAGATGCAATGTCTCAGCACTTGAGCTCAAAAAAGTAAGTTTCTTGCTTAATTCAAAAGGTCGGTTTTTTGCCACTGAAGATTAAAGTGCCTATTAATAAACTTAGCAACGCCCTCTCTCAACTCAATCGTGTCATCATAGATAATTCCCATATCTAGCTTTTTGGATTGACCATTTTCTGCAAACATATGGCTGGCGATGCAGTATGTCTTGCCGGTATAGATATCCCTGTCCCATCGCCCTTCAATATTACCAATAAAGTGCATGGTTTTTTGATAGGCACCAAGATTCTGTTCAACCGCACCCATGAAAATCTCTAGGCTATTTAATTCATAAGGTCCTGTAAGAGAAAAGTCATTCCACATAATGGTTGGCAGGTCGGAGAAATTCTTTGCATCAAGCATAGATGCATATTGGTAAATGATTTGAGTCGCAATATCCTGTTTACTCATTATTTTTTTAGCTCTGCAATTAATTCTAAAACTTCACGCAAATGCTCTGGTGACTGCGCAAAGTTAATTGGAAAAACCTCTATCTCCCCCAAGCCGGCATCCATTGATTTCTCTAATTCTTTTAATGTAAGGTCAACGCTGGGGACACCGTTCGAGTCGAGGCATGTTGGTAATTGACCCCTAATCCTTGGCTTATCTTGCCTGCCCTCTTCTTGAAAAGCTTTCTCAAGCATTGCTCTGCCTTCAGAGATAAAATCTCGACTGGTCTTGATCGGTATCCATCCATGACCAACTTTTGCTATTTTTAGAGCATTGGATTCGGTCATCTTAACGCCGAACAACAAAGGTATGTCCCTGCCTTGAGCGGGCTTTGGTTGGCACCAAATGTCATTAAACTCAAACATCTCTCCCTGATACGAAACAGGGCCGCCCTCCCACAGTAGTTTGCAGATATCTAAAGTTTCCCAAAAAATTTTTGCGCGATTCTCAAAGGCAATACCTGATGCCTCATATTCTTCTTGCTGCCAGCCTAACCCTACACCAAGTTCTAGCCTTCCATTGGACATAGCATCAAGACTTGCGGCCGTCTTTGCAAGGAGCGCTGGACTTCTGAGGGGGGCAATCAAGATTGCCGTTGCAAGATTAATCGAGGTTGTATTGGCTCCTATCATGGTTAGGAGAGTTAGGGGCTCATACCATGGTGCGTCTGATGGCATTGGGAATTGCCCAAAAGGATACTTATGAAGATTCTTGCCCATGACCACATGATCTGTAACGCTGACAGAGTCAAATCCAAGCTCCTCTCCCATCTGAGCTATTTCAATATAAGATTTGATATCGCCACCATAAAAATTTTCTAGACCAAATAAACCTAAGACTAATTTCATTGCTCCTTCCTTTTCTTTTACAGGTTTGAAATAAAAATATTGTCATGCACCAAATTCATTATCTCGCATGAATCACCATATTAATGAACAGCAAGAAGAAGGGCAAATTATTTAATGGTTCTGTCTATTTAAAGAATTGTTACCAAGACGACATCCGATTTAAAAAATCAATTCCAAGGGCATAATCCAAGGGCGTAAAATTTGTGCTTTTATTCACAAAGGAATTAAGATTAACCTATGTCAGATATAGATCAAATACTCAGGCAACTGAGCTTAGAGGAAAAAGTCTCCTTGCTTAGCGGCTTTAATTCTTGGTATACAAATAAAATTGATCATGCGGGTGTTCCATCCATCAAGATGTCCGATGGCCCAAATGGGGTCAGGGGTGACTCTATTTCCGGTAAAACTTCTGCATGCTTTCCATGCGCTATTTCTATAGGATCAACTTGGGATCTTGCTCTGGTTCATCAGCTTGGAATTGCCTTGGGAGAAGAGGCAAATGCAAAAGATGTGGACGTTCTACTCGGACCCACCATTAATATCCATAGGCACCCTCTTGGAGGCAGGCATTTTGAAAGTTTCTCAGAAGATCCATTGTTGACTGGAAAAATTGCTGTTCAGTATGTTCAAGGGGTTCAATCTAAAAATGTGGCAGCCTGTTTAAAACATTTTGTTGGCAATGATACTGAATTTGATAGACATGCTATTAGCTCTAATATTGATGAGCGTACTCTTAGGGAACTCTACTTGCTTCCATTTGAGATGGGAGTGAAGCAAGGCAAGGCAAAAGTAATCATGAGCGCATACAACAAGCTGAATAATATCTATTGCAGTGCACACCAAGAACTATTAATAGATATTTTAAAAGCAGAATGGGGTTTTGATGGCTATGTGGTGAGTGATTGGGGGGCAGCCCTTGAAACAGAAGCTAATGCTAATGGCGGCCTTGACCTTGAGATGCCAGGACCGGGCAATGTTTGGGGTGATAGCTTATTGAGCGCCATTAAGGATGGAAAGGTAGATAAAGAATTGATTGATGACAAGGTCAAAAGAATTTTAACAGTGGCTGAATTCTCCAAAAGGTTTGAGCGACATGATTTCAATCCAGAAGAAGCCATTGATCAGCCCGCACATAGAAAGCTGCTCAGAAAAGCTGCTGCAGATGGCATGGTGCTCCTTAAAAATGATGGACTATTGCCGCTGCAATCAAATATTAAAAAATTAGCAATTATTGGGCCTAATGCAAAGCATGCTCAAATCATAGGTGGAGGAAGTGCAAGCCTGAAGCCTCATTATGAAGTGCACCCTGAGGAAGCTCTAAGAAGCAGGCTCGATCCAGAAATAGACATCACATACGCCAAAGGATGTCATACCCATAAATATCTTCCAAGGATTAATGAGAGCTTAATGATTGGGGAGCAGGGATTTTTAGTAGAATATTTTGATGGGCACAACTTTGGAGAGAATCTTATTCTCTCCGAGCACCTGATAGGTAATAAATTTTGGGTCTTTGAAGGATTTGCAAAAGAGATTATTTCAAAACAACCAAGGCCTAATATTTCTGTGAGGTTTTCATGCGCATATACCCCAAATATATCAGGACATCATGAGTTTGAGATTTTTGGAATAGGCCAATGCAGGTTATTGGTTGATGGCCAGGAAGTTATTGATAATTGGACGCACACTGATCCAGGAGAGGCCTTCTTTACTTTTAGTTCAGCTTCAAAGAAAGGAATGGTAGATTTGCAACAAGGTAGAAGCTACAACATTGAAATGGAATATCATTTTGAAGGAAGTTTTCCTGCTGTTTATCTGGGGTGCCAGGCCCCTGACGCCATGGATTTATTTCAAGAAGCAGTTACCGCTGCAAAGGATGCGGATCATGTCATCTTAATTGTTGGAACAAATTCTGACTGGGAAACTGAAGGAAATGATCGGGTAGAATTCAGCTTGCCTGCAGATCAAAATAAATTAATTGAAGCCGTTTTACATGCCAATCAAAATACAGTAGTTATTGTGAACACAGGCTCTCCCATTGAAATGCCTTGGATTGATGATGCAAATGCCGTGATGCAGACATGGTTTGCAGGCCAAGAATTTGGTAATGCTTTGGTGGATGTGCTCACTGGAGAAGTGAACCCTTCGGGTAAATTGCCAACATCCTTTCCCAGAAAGATTGAAGACACGCCTGCTTACCAATCCTATCCAGGAAGAAATCAGCAAATGAACTATGATGAGAAACTCTTGGTTGGCTATCGATGGTATGACAGAAGCTCTGTCCCAGCATTATTTCCCTTTGGCCACGGTCTGTCATATACCCAATTTCAGTACAGCAATCTTGAAGTTCAAGTTATTGAAAACAATCAAGTGACTTGTAAGTTTATTGTTAAGAATAGTGGTCTAGTGATGGGCGCGGAAGTATCTCAATGCTATGTTGCATTTGAACATTCAACCAATGCTGAACCCATAAAGACCTTGCAAGGATTTGCCAAGGAAATACTTAATCCACAAGAAGAAAAACAAATAGAACTTACTCTTGCAGCAAGAAATTTTAGTTACTGGGATATCAACACTAAAAGCTGGGAAATTAGACAGGGGTCTTATGAGCTACTGATCGGATCTTCAGCGTCTAATATTCATCTCAGAGCTACAATTATGCTTGAGCTAGTTCAAGGAGTTCTTGAGCCGTTAGTTTAATTTGAGAGGATTGAATGGAACTGTTAGTTTCAAAGATTGTTCGGGGTCCAATCAAAGGAAAGATCAACTGGGATTGATGTAAGACATATGCAAGAGCAATCTGAATAGGCTCAACATTTTTTTGCCTAGCTAGCTCAAAGCAACGCTCTCTACGTTTTAAATTTTTTTCGTAATGCCACACCCTCATCTCCTCATCTAAGGTTGGATTGGCAAAATGCTCATTGGACATCACTTCCTTTTTCTTAATAAAAAACCCTCTAGCTTGGCTAGACCATGGGAAAAGCAAGATTTCCTCTGCGATGAGATACTCCATATAGGCATCATTCACTCCGACGCAACCAGGCCAGACAGGCTCCACCATTTCAGCCAAACTAAAATTATTGCTTAAAACGCTGAACGGCTCTTTCTCTTCTTTCTGAGCATAATTTCTAGCTTCAGAGAATCTATCCATCCCCCAGTTTGAGGCGCCAATTAAATCAATTAACCCGTCATGCTTGAGCTCATTTAAAGCATCGATAAATTCTGCGACAGGTACCTCCGGGTTATCTCTGTGTAAGCAAAATATATCGAGCTTAGGTATTTGCAAGCGCTCTAGTGACTCCAGAATTTGCGGCCTTATATATTGAGGCTCGCATTGAGGTGTATGAGCAGCCTTACCAAGAACTATGACTTCGTTTTCTAGCCGCCTGGAATTAATCCACTGCCCGAGATACTGATCACCCATGCCATTATTGTAGATATAAGCAGTATCGAAAATGCGACCCCCGGATCCATAGAAATTATCAAACATGGTGAACGCGTGAACTTCAGAAGTTTGATTGTCACAGCCGAAAGCTAATCTAGAGGCTAGCTTATCTAATCCTGGTATCGTTACATTTTGAAGTTTTGGTACCTGGCTAAGAAAAGCCTTGGACTCAAGTATAGGCGAGTGCGCGATTAAATTTTTTGGGCAAGCGATGTTTAGTTGCTGTCTCCATTGATCTAGCCAGAACATATTGCTTTGAGTATCTGTATGAGAAATGAATCTGGATTCAATTTTCTGATCAAGAATACAACTTGAGGCATGCTCAATTTCTCTGGTAAAAAGTCCTATCTGGTCATCGCATAAGATCTCCTCGACCAACCCTGATTCATTCACAATGGTAATAGAGGATTGACCGCCTTGAAACTGCCCACAATGCCATGGCTGCGGAACGGTAATGCTAACCTCTCCACTAGCAATAACCAGTTGATTGGATAACTCTTCATCAATCGCGCAACTAATTTTAGCCTCAATGCTCTCGGAGAATATCAGATGAGCATCTGACTGAAGGTCGACTCCTGTTGCATCAAATCTTCCAGTTGCTGAGATACTTCGAGGTTCTGCAAATGCCGTACCTTGCAAGTGACCCGCAATTAACTTGCTCATAGATAAGGGATAACACCCCACATCCAAGATGGCCCCTCCTCCTAAGAGTGGGTTTCTGAGACGATGATCCACTGGTACGTCTGCTTTGAATCCAAAAGATCCTTCAATCAATATCTTCTTATTGGTCTCGGTGAGCAGGTGTAGGTTATTTAAAATATTTAAGGTTTGTGGATGCGTCCTATACATATAGGCTTCCATTAAAAATACATTAGAGGATTGAGCAAGATCTAAGAGAATCATACTCTCGTGAGCATTCATCGTTAGAGGTTTTTCACAAAGAACATGTTTCTTATACTTAATGGCCTCTAACGCATAGACAAAATGATCGCTGTGAGGTGTTGCAACGTAGACTGCATCTACTTCATCTGAACCTATAAAATCTTGCAGGGAACTAAAGGGGTGAATGCCAAATAACTCAGCAAAAATCTTTGTCTTTCCCTCGTTTCTTCCAAACACACTGGTTAACTCTGAATTCTGGCAATGCTTAATAGAGTGAGCAAAGGCAGTAGCAATTGATCCAGGGCCAATGACCCCCCATTTAATTTTTTGCATTAACCAGCTTCCTATCTGCAATATCTTGAATTAATTTTTGATGAAAGATTTTATCAATAGGATAAAAAGAAACCAACATGAGGCTAATAGTTACTCCAGCCAATGGTACCCATGTCATGATAAGTTTTAAACCAGCCAAAGTTTCTGCTGTTTGTTCTTGATTGGGCTCAAAGCCAATATTCGTCAGTGCTAATCCTAAGAAGAGTGCGGCACATGCTATGGCGCCCTTTTGAGCAAAGGTCATAAAACCATACAAAGATGACTCAGTACGAACATCCGTCTTCCATTCGCCATACTCAATGGTATCTGGGAGCATTGACCAGAATAATACCCCGGTGGCGCCGTTTGCAAACCCAGTAAAACTAAGAATAATAAGCAGCTCGCTTAGCGAGGCTATGGGGTATAAATAAAAAATTAAAAATCCAAGAATCAGTAGGCTCATTGCGATCATCCAAGAATTTCTTTTGCCAATTTTCAGAGCAGCGTAAGCCCATAGAGGAATGGCCAAAAGAGCACTGCCACTACTCACTCCAAGAATTAAGCCTTGGTATGCATGAAGATCAAGTGCGTATTTAACAAAATAAATTAAATTACTGTTAAACATGATGGAGGTTGAGATGAGAATTAAAATGGATGCAAACACAATCCAAAATGGGTAGTTGTTTGCAATTGACCGAGCGACTTTTGTAAAACTGGGTAATTCAGCTTCGGGAAAATTAAACTTGCGCTCTTCAACAAAACGAACGGTGATGCTCAATACCAAGACAGCTGCGAGACCTGCGATCATTCCTAGATATATAAATCCGAGGGCCTCTTCTCCCCCGCCAAACCATAAAACAATTGGAAACCCCAAGGCAGAAATGGTTAAAGTTCCAAAGGAAGCTCCAATCATTCTTGCGGTGGTTAACTTTGTTCGTTCGTCGCTATCATCGGTAATTCTTGCGGTGAGAGAAGAATAGGGAACGCTGACAATGGTAAAACATGTTCTGTGAATAAGATTAGCGGTCAATAAAAAAATGAATAATTGAGTTCCCTCAAAAGGAGGAACCCAAAATAACAGAACAAAAGAGAGGGCCAGCGGGATGGCTCCATAAAATATATAAGGACGATAACTGCCCATCTTTGTCCTTGTTCGTTCTGCAAGATACCCCATAAACGGATCAGTGACTGCATCCCATGCGATTCCAAGCGCATATATCCAGCCAGCCAGCAAAGGGGTAATGCCGATAATATCTGTATAAAAATACAGTAGGTAAAGGCCTACACCACTCCAATAGAGACAAATTGCATAGTCGCCTATGCCATAGGCAGCTCTAACTTTATTGGAAACTGTTTGTGAGTTCATAGGTGCTCAATGACTATCATCAGTCTTGAGTGGGCTTGGTAATAAAGGCTGGGTACATTAGTATAAAAATACCACACACTGGACAATCATCAAAAATATTATGGATTTACAGAAGCAATCTTCAGAAGGCTACACAGAGAACAAGGGGGTTAAGATCTTCTATCGTGATCATGGTCCAGCTGAAGGTGAACCCATTTTATTAGTGCATGGCTTAGGGGCGCAACTTGTGCATTGGCCGCCTCACTTAATAGAGTTCCTAAAAAAGAATCGCTACAGGCCCATTACTTATGACAACAGAGATGTTGGTCTGTCTTCAAGGTTTATTGGTAAGCCTTCGTTTGTATTGGACTATATAAAATACTTTTTACGCTTGCCGATTCAATCAGAATACATAATCGATGATATGGCAGAGGATGGAATTAATTTACTTGATGCCTTGAACATCAAGAAGGCACATATTTTAGGTACTTCCATGGGCGGCATGATCGCACAAATCATCAGCTCACAATTCCCTGAAAGAGTTAAATCATTAACATTAATTGCGTCAACCGCCTCGACACCAAGCCCTCTTAACGCTCCCTCAAAAGAAGTGCGAGCAATAATGATGGAAAGATCTAAAAATCCCAATCCTACGATTGAAGAAGTATATGAGAGAGAGATAAAATTTGTATCCTTGATTGGAATGAAGGGTCGCGAGGTAGATACGCCTCAATTTCGTCAAGACACCCTTGAAAACTTTCAACGCGCCAAGGATGGATCCGGATATGGCAGGCAGTTACTAGCCATCCTAGCCTCCAAAAATCGATTGCAAAAAGTTAGAGCAATTAAAGCGGCTACTTTAATTGTGCATGGCAAGCATGATCCAATGATTGCATTAAAAAATGCACATAAGATGCATCAATTAATACCGAATAGTAAACTAGAAATTATTTCAAA
>ERZ891134.236-NODE-236-length-47656-cov-6.990799_pt1 | contig 47656 bp, 42 predicted proteins | sample MGYA00520888_ERZ891134 | MGnify/ENA primary metagenome ERZ891134 (study PRJEB32303, sample SAMEA104408692) | aquatic metagenome | biome: Brackish water; feature: Coastal; material: water | place: Baltic Sea | collected 2014-10-23 | depth 10 m ... | reverse complement strand
CGGGCACATTCCCCGCAGCGTTGCAGGGCACCATCGAGCCAGATCTTGCGCTTGACGATGACGATCCAAACTTGCGGTTTTCCAGCGATACGGGCTCTCGGGTGACCGACAGTGCTGTACTTTCGTTCGGTGCCGAATACTCGGCTGATCGTTGGACAGCGCGTGCTGAAATCGCTTCAACAACGAGTGAAACGGTCAATCCGAATCTCAGCACAACGTTGAACTTCATCAACCCTAACTGCCCACTCGATGGCTCCAGTAACGATAACTGCACGCCATTCCGCTACGATTTATCAGGTGGCCAGTTGGCTTTCGGCATCAACTTTGACTCGCCCTTTGCGCCGAGTGTTGCTGATTTGACCAACCCTGCCAATGTTGTACTGGATGACCTAAAACTCGACCGTAACACCACTGATAATGAAGAAAACGCGTTTCGTGTGGACTTCACTTACAACCTCGACTGGAACGCTATTAGTTCGGTGGATGTGGGTTACCGGTACAATGAGTCGTCGAGCGAGTTCAATGATATTGGTGACACGATTGGTGGCTTCAGCAAGATGGTAGACAGTCCCAACGGTCTCCTCTTTGAGGAGTTACTAGTAGCGGGTCCAAACAACTACGGGTCGGCTGACGGTCGTTCTCTGTTCGTTAGCGATTTCCTACTGGTGGATCCTGATCGCGCATTCTCCGATCCAGATGGTGTTGTTGACATCATTCAAAACGCAGTGATTCAGCATGACCCAGACAGTCCAGACATTCTGAATCTGAAGTCTGATCAGAACCAGTACTTCGACGTAAGCGAGGAAACCTCAGCGCTTTACGCACAGGCTAATTTTGAGACGGGCATCTTCCGCGGCAATATTGGTTTCCGCTACTTGGAAACAGATGTTGACTCGATTGGTTTCGGTCCCGAAGACGCAAACGGCAACCGAAGCTTGCAGTCCACGAAAGGAAGCTATGACTTCATTCTGCCCCGGGTTAACGTAGCGGCACAGGTGGCTGACGATATGATCGTTCGTTTCGGATATGGCTCAGATATTCGTCGCCCCAACTTCAGCGATCTGAAAACGGGATTCAAGTTTGATGCCCAGGAAAACTCGGCAGTGTCGCTGGGAAATCCCGGACTTGAGCCAGAAGAAGTGGATTCTCTCGATCTTTCATTCGAGTGGTATTTCGCTGACGCCGCCATGGCGAGTATTGGTTACTTCCGAAAGGAGCGAACTAATATCTTCGGCCAAGACTTCGAAGGTGCGGCACTTTTACCTTCCGATACGACGTTCGGTGGCTTAGAGCGTGAAACTGATCCTAGCTGCCCAGGTGGCGGCATTTACAACCCGATCGTTGTTCCAAATGCGCTTGGTGACGCTAATACGCTCGGACTTTGTGTGGATGTAAGCCGACCTGGTAATGATCCAGAGACAACCAAGGTCAATGGTCTTGAGATGGCTCTGCAGTACGACTTGTCGAGCTTTGAGGACCAGTTAGGTTGGGCGTCAGGCTTCGGTCTTTTGGCGAACTTCACGTCGCAAGACTTCAGTGGTGGTTCAGCTGAGGACTGTACTTCTGGACGTGGCGAAGCTGTGCTGGGCGCGGATATCTGTAAGAAACGTGGTCTGCTCGATTTTTCAGAGACAGCGTACAATGTGACTGTTTTCTACGAGAAGTTTGGCTGGTCGGCTCGTATGCGTTACACCTGGCGTGAAGGCTTCCGCACCAACGACTTCGGTGGCGGTGCTAATACCAGCGGAAGCAGCACGTTTAGCTTCCCCGTTCACACACTTGACCGTGGTCAGTTGAATGCGAACGTCAGCTACCAAGTGAATGACGACCTGAACATCGTTGTGCAGGGCATCAACCTCATGGAAGAGAAAATTGATCAGCACTGCGTGAGCGAGACGGGCCCTCTATGCTTTGTCGGCTTACCTGATCGACGCATCGTGGTAGGCGCAACTTATCGATTTTGATTGATCGCGACAACGCCGCTTCTCTTTTGAGGAGTGGCGTTTTTCAACACTTTCACCAGTAGAAAATCAGATAGGGAAACGCGAGCATGCCGACTACAACAGTCGTGGCAGACAGACAGACAACAGCCTTCCTGCATGCGATATCGGATGTGTCCGATAATCTGGTCCGCGCGAGATCGATGGCGACACCGCTCTCGAGCTTTCCAGGCTTACTACCCCGAGACACTCAAACTGCTTATGCGATTCAGACGAATTCCATCGTCAATTGGCCTGATGAGGTCGGAGGTTGGAAAGTAGGTGGCATTACCCCTGCCTTTCGCGAGCACTTTGCTGCTGAACGACTTGCAGGACCCATATTTAAGAGTCAGATCGTGCAAATTTCTGACGGTCATGACGTTACCATGACGGTTTTCGATCGGGGCTTTGCGGCCATCGAAGCCGAATTTATTATTAAGACAGCAAAGCCTGTTGGCCCTAAAAACTTTGACACGAGTAACCCGCATTTGGAGGATTTAGTCGCTTCAATTCACGTGGGTGCTGAAATCGCCAGCAGTCCCTTGCCCGCTATTAATGACATAGGTCCGGGCGCCATAATTTCTGATTTTGGCAACAATGCTGGACTCGTAATAGGTCCTGAAATTTCGAGATGGCAGGAACGATCGAGTGACCCTGTCGATATCACCGTGGAGGTTGACGGCAAGACTGTAGGCTCTATTACCCGGTCAATCGGTGATGATGCATTGGCGGCGTTTGGCTTTTTAGTCGACTTAACGCTGTCGAGAGGACTCACAATGCCGGCGGGTACCTACGTTACCTGTGGCGCGCTGAGTGGTATTCACGATGTTGCGCCGGGAGTGGAATCAAATGTTGTTTTTGGCGGGCTGGCCGAGTTCAGCGTATCCTTTGCACGCCGATATCCAACCACGTAAGGTCGGGTAGCCAAGGTTGAGGGTGTCTCAGTGGCTCGAATAAGTAAAAAATCAGATATCGATCTTGTGGTCGCTGCTCGCCGTTGGAAGGAGATCAATAAAACGGATCGACGACCCACGATCCAAGACGTGGCCGATTTGGCGGGAGTTTCTAAGAAAACGGTCTCACGCATCATTAATGATTCACCCGACGTGAATGCGGCGACTCGCGACGCTGTTGAAGCGCTCATTCGCGCTATTGGATATCGCCCTGACCCTCAGGCACGTGGACTCGCTGCTAAGCGAAGTTATTTAGTCGGTTTAATTACTGATAATCCGACACCGCAATACGTGGTTAATATTCAGCAAGGAATACTCGACGTTATTCGCCAAACGGGTTACGAGCTCGTTGTGCACCCTTGCGATCGGAAGAGCGATACATTTCTTGAGGACGCTAGACAATTCGTCGAGGTTCAAAAGCTGTATGGCGTCATTCTCACGCCCTCGGTTTCGGAAGACGAACGACTTGCCGAGGAACTACGAGGACTGGGTTGCGCTTACATTCGTATCGCCTCTGTCGCACTGGACATGGATAGCCGAATGATCGTGACCAACGACCGTGAGGGAGGCAAAGAAGCGGCTCGGCACCTTGCTCAGCTTGGCCATACTCGCATTGCCTGTGTGACCGGTCGTCGCAGCTTTCGCTCGTCAACTGAACGCATCGCAGGTTTCGAGGAAGGACTCGCGCAATATGGGATAACAATGCCATCCCACTATATTTTGGCCGGCGATTACACCTTCGAATCCGGTCTTGCTCTTGGCGCAGACCTACTCGATCTGGAGCCGCCTCCGACAGCGGTATTTGCAGCCAATGATGAGATGGCGGCCGGCATTTTACAGGCCCTGCATGTCTCTGGTCATACTCCACCAGATTCGCTTTCGGTGGTTGGCTTTGACGACTTTGAGACGGCGACTCGTGTTTGGCCTCGGTTGACAACCTCGAGGACACCGGCGCGCAAAATCGGCCAGCTTGCCGCTGAGCGGTTGTTCGAGTTTCACGACGGTGACCGCGAGGCGCCTCGCGAGAATGAGACCACACCGGAACTTATAGAGCGAGATTCGACCAGAAGATTTAGCCACTAGGTCAATTCTGATCTGGACCGGTGGCTGCACTGTCAACGCAATCTGATGCGTCAGCAGCGGATTGAGCGATGCGAGCGTATCGAGGCTGATCTCGATGCGATACCGATAGGAGAGGGGTTGGTGATTCATCCATTTAATCTGCAGGGAAAGAATGCGGTTGTCACAGGCGCTAATACCGGGCTTGGGCAAGCGATTGCCGTTGCGTTAGCCAGGGCCGGAGCCCGTATCGTGCTAGTTGGCAGATCGACGCCAGTTGACACCCAGGCCATGATCGTTGACGCAGGTGGTGAGGCGGTCGTCGTCATGGCTGATCTGAGTTCTGGCGATGTTGCAAAACACGTTATCGCAGAGTCAGAAGCGGCTCTAGGACCGGTGGATATTCTGGTGAACAATGCGGGAATCATTCGGAGGCAGGACGCGCTTGAGTTCTCCGAGCTCGATTGGGACGAGGTAATGGCAACAAATCTAAAGGTGCCATTTTTCCTCGCTCAAGCTGCCGCCCAGTCAATGGTTTCGGGAAAGCGCCCTGGGAAAATTATTAACATTGCGTCGTTGCTGTCACTTCAAGGCGGGATTCGTGTGGCTTCCTATACGGCGAGTAAAAGTGGATTGGCGGGTCTGACCCGCTTGTTGGCAAATGAGTGGGCTTCATTAGGTATTAACGTTAACGCCATAGTGCCGGGTTACTTTGCAACGAATAATACGGCAGCGCTCAGGCAGGATGAGGCACGGAATCGTCAGATTTTGGAACGGATTCCTGCTGGAAGGTGGGGCAACCCTGAAGATCTTGGGGGGGCGGCCGTATTCCTGGCGTCGGGCGCATCTGATTACGTTCATGGCACTCTGATCCCGGTTGATGGCGGCTGGATGGGAAGATGATCAATCGTCGGACACTGTTGCTGGCCCCGCTGTTACTGACAGCCTGCGCTAAACGTAGCGGTGCGCGGCCGCTTTTTGCCGCCGAGTCTCAGCCCGAGAACTATCCGACGACGCAAGGGCTATACGCGATCGATCAAATACTCAAGGAGCGCACCAACGGCGAAATGCGCGTGCGCGTCTATCCAGGCGGTCAACTTGGCGCAGAGAAAGACACCTTGGAAATCGCCGTATTCGGCGGACTTGACTTGACGAGAGTCAATTTGGGTCCGCTGACATCGGTAGTACCTATGACGTCAGTACTTGCCTTGCCCTTTTTATTTTCTTCGGTTGAACACGCCCGGGCAACGTTCGATGGCGCTATAGGTCGACGTATTCTCGATGCCATGCTGCCGTATGGCTTACGGGGTATGTGTTACTACGATTCTGGCGCCCGTTCTTTTTACAACACCCAGCGCGCGATTCGTTCGCCTGACGATATGGCAGGAATGAAGATTCGCGTTCCAAATTCAGATGTCTATGTTGCAATGATCGAGGCGCTCGGTGCGAATCCTACGCCGATTCCTTTCGGTGAGGTTTACCAGGCATTGGTTCAGGGTGTCGTTGATGGCGCTGAAAACAATTATCCATCTTACGAGGGAACACGACACTTTGAAGCGGCCAATCACTATAGCCTCACAGGTCACGTCATGGCGCCTGAGGTTTTGGTGGCCTCTCGCCGGAGCTGGGAAAAGATGACGAACGAGGAGCAGGCCTATTTACAGGCCGCTGCGACCGAGTCGGTTCCTATTATGCGGGAGCTATGGGATACACGGGTTGCAAAGTCGCGCCAGCGTGTTCTGGATCACGGTGTCAGCATTGAAGACAAGGTCGACAGGACGGCGTTTGCAGAGCGGATGACACCCGTGTGGGATCGTTTTATAAGCACGCCGGAGATGCGGTCTATCGTTGACGATATTTCAGCCACTCGCAGCGTGTTCGGAGGGGCTGATGAGTAGCTCTATCGCTGAGGTCAGTGCAAAGGTGAGTCAGCTCTCCAAATGGGTCTCGAGCTTTGGACTACTGCTCATGACAGGGATCGTGGTGGTACAGGTTTTCGCTCGGTACGTACTGAACGACAGCCCGGTATGGGCGGAGCAGGCCGCGTTACTGCTCATGATTTGGTATGTATTTATTGCGGCAGCTGCCGGGGTAAGAGAGGGCTTCCACATTAAGATCATAGTTATCGCAGAGGCGTTGCCCGTGAGACTTCAGCGGTGGATTCGGTTGCTGACGCAACTACTGGTACTGCTATTTGGTCTTGTCATGGCGGTGTTTGGCGCCCAGCTCGCAACTGCTACGTGGCAGCACACAATACCAACCCTCGGTCTGTCGCGAGGACTGGCTTACGTACCCATCGCGCTATCGGGAATACTAATGGCAGGATTTTCTGCTGAGCAGATCTTTGCCGAGCTGCGCAATAAGGAAGTGAAAAAGCTATGGAGCTAGCGCTACTTATCGGTGTTCTTTTCCTTCTTCTGATTATGGGTTTACCCGTTGCATTTGCGTTGGGTATTGCCTCTTTGATGACATTTTATGTGCTGGATATACCCCTGATTGTTGGCTTCCAGCGTATGGCCGCCAGTATGAATATTTTCGCGCTCATGGCGATCCCGTTTTTTGTATTCGCCGGCGATCTCATGCACCGAGCCGGAATTGCAGAGCGCCTGATCCGCGTTGCTGATGCCGCATTAGGGCAGCGCCGTGGCGGTTTAGGGCAAGTGGGAGTCGGCGCTTCGATGATGTTTGGTGCCGTTTCCGGATCAGCCATTGCCAGCGTCTCAGCAATCGGATCGACACTGGGGCCAATGATGCGCGAAAAGGGCTATGACCCTGATTACGTGGTCAATGTGACGGCAACCTCTGCGGTGACGGGGCTTCTTATACCACCGTCTCACAATATGATTATCTACGCGGCAGCTGCGGGCGTGAGCATTTCGCTGGCAGACCTTTTTCTTGCAGGCATATTGCCCGGTCTGCTCACCGGCCTTTTGCTCATGCTGTCGGCGTATCTGGTAGCCCGAAAAAGAAACTACCCCAAGGGACAATTCCCCGGTTGGCGTGCGTTTGCTATTAGTTTCGCAGGTGCCATTCCTGGCCTGCTCTCAGCGGCTATTGTCGTAATTGGCGTACTGTCGGGGGTGTTTACACCCACTGAGTCGGCAGGTATTGCGGTAGCCTATACCATCTTAGTTGCGTTGCTGGTGTACCGGTCCTTAACGTGGGAGGGTTTTTTTGCGGCAACCACTGCCTCAGTCCGCACAACCGCGATGGTGATGATCATTATCGGAGCCGCGGGCGCATTCGGCTGGCTTCTCGCCTTACTGCAGGCGCCAACGCAGTTGGCCGAATTGCTTCGCGGCATTACCGAGAACCCGATACTTCTGTTGCTTCTGATTAATTTGGTGCTGCTGCTTCTTGGAACCTTCATGGACATGGCGCCGTTGATTATTATTACAACCCCAATCTTTCTGCCCATGACGGTAGCGCTCGGAATGGATCCCGTGCATTTTGGCATTATGCTGCTGCTCAATCTGGGTATTGGTTTGGTTACGCCACCTGTTGGTGCGGTGCTGTTCGTTGGCTGTGCGATTGCTAAGGTTCCAATTGAGCAGACGGTGAAGACCATTTGGCCTTTTTATGGGGCATTGTTGCTGGCGCTGATTGCGGTGATTTACATTCCCGGCCTATCCCTGTGGCTACCCGGGATGCTTAATTGAAGTAGGGTGCTCTAACGTCTTTTAATGCCCCGACCTGTTTCGGATAATGGCCCGACCTGTTTCGGACGCTGCCGGGTCAAATGCTACCAGCGTGTTGATGCGTTTTAAGGGTGCTCGTGGCAGCGATCATTTTATAGATCATACCTACGGTCATTGCATTGTTGAGTGGCGTGACGTCCACCACGAGGACGATGCGATACTGTTTTCAGGTGACTGCTCTAAACGCGCTAGTGACTCTTCGCTGATTGGCCTTGGAACGGGTAAAGCCTGTCTATCGGCGCGTATTGGTAGTCCAACGCATTAAGGCGCGTTGTTCCAAACCAGTCTCCGGGGGCATCCACCACCATAATTGTTTTAGCGTAGCCGGTTTCATCGAATCCTCGACGAAAGTGGACACGTGATTTCACGACGAAAACGTCGTAGTCATCTGGATTTAGATTGGCAATGAATAGGGGGTCTGTAGTGCGAATCTGAACGTAGGTCGGCACGAGAAATAACACGTTTTGATTTCCAAACTCGATGACTGCAATGTGATCGAAGCCCCAGCCCTCACCAAAGTACTTTACTGTCCCCGTAATGCGCACCGGTGTGCCCGCTTGTTCGCCGCTAAAGCCGCCAACTTCGCGGTCAAATTTATCCCCTGGTTTGGCGCCACTCGCTTTGAGTGCCTCCAGTGCCGACTCATCGCGGAGCGCCGCGTACATCAGTTTGCTGACGTTGTTTTTGAGGAGTGCTTTCAAAATCCATGTGGCATCGCCCGGTCTGTCTGAGTAATCGCCCAACACCACCGGTACATCACCCCGACTAACGGCCTGCATTGTGCGTTTTGCAGCCTCGCTCGGCATGGGGAATTCACCACGGGCAAAGCCACTGCGCACACGCCATATGTAGTCAGACATGTCGTCAGCAATTCGGTCGGCCAGGGCCTGATCATCGTTGGTGATCACGTGGACAGTCGCACCGATATCGGGAACATCTGACCAAGGGAAACCATAAAACACGCTGACGAAGGCGTCGGTCTCACGCGCTTCCCACCGCCGGGCACGCTCCATAATATCCATCGAAGGCGACTGGCCGGTCCACTGCAGTACGCTTGCGGTCACGACAGGCGGTTTCCGCGTCGCAGTGGTGGCCGTATAGAGCCCCTTCATGGACCGATATAAGTATCGGGCAGAGCGTGTTCCTTGTAAAAAAGCATCATAGTGTGGGTAACGCTTCGTCACAAAAGCCGCGTTCGCCCACTTCAAGAACTGTTCATCCTCGTTGCCGTGCAAATCAAAGGAGCCTGCGATAGGAACATTTGGGCCAACTACCTGCCTGATACGACGAGCGATTTCGGCTTCCGGGCGCGGTATGTCGCGGACTGCCATAGCGCCATGGAGGGATAAATACACGCCGTCCACGGGCATTTTTGCTCTAAGATCATCAAGGATGATCGCCATGAAGTGCTCAAAGCTCTCTTTGCTTTCCCAGCTTCTCGAGGAGCCTCCGTACACACTGTCGGGCGAATTGATCCCTACCACTGTAACGTCGGCATACTCGCTGGCTGCATGCATAAAGCCCCCCACAAACCCTTCACGCCTTGCGGTCAGTAAATGGCCAGGGACATACGGGACCCGCCATGTGCGGTCCTTAATTTCAGAATCGCCGCCCGGACAAAACGTGCAGGTTTCTTGAGAGTAAGCAATTACCGCCACGTTCAAGCGAGGCTCTTCGCTCGATAGGACAGGCCATGCTGAGAAGATGCTCAGTAGTACGAAAATTCGAGTAATGGTCATGGCATATCTCCTCGCTGTTGCAATACCGAATCACGGGTCTTTTGGATGCGACGTTTCTCTCGGTAAAAGAAACAAAATGATCCAGCCAATTGGCCCCAAAAGTAGGCCAAGCAAAGCACCCTTAGCCACGCGATTCAAGGTTGCTCCGAGCGCGGCACCGACACCCGCTGACACCAGCGTCAGTAACACGATAATCCCCATAGCTCTCCCTCCTCTGGCTTAATACCTCGACCATCGTAACCCACAGACAACAGTCCGAGGGTGTATGGTGAATCCAAAGGACAGAACGCAACAGAGTTGAGAGGCGCTCGTAAGTGAGCCCGGTTCAATTGGATTGGGACTTCAAGACGAGGGCTACTTTTACCGTTCTGTGGTCGTATTTTACCCCGTCTTACCCACACGAGCCTTCGCTCCTGTATAACGACTCTATGAAAATTCCTAAGCGTATTATCCCACTGGTTGAAGACGGCGTCGTTGACGAGGTCTTGCGTCAGCTCATGAGCGGTAAGGAAGCCACCGTTTACGTCGTTCGATGCGGTGACGAGATTCGCTGTGCCAAAGTCTACAAAGAAGCTGCGAAGCGCAGTTTTAAGCAGGCAGTGGAGTACCAAGAAGGGCGAAAGGGGCGTAACTCCAGACGTCAGCGCGCGATGGAAAAGGGCTCTCGTTACGGGCGCAAGCAGCAGGAAGAGGCGTGGCACAATGCTGAGGTCGATGCTCTCTACAAGCTGGACAGAGCAGGTGTTCGTGTGCCGACGCCCTTTGGGTGCTTTGACGGCGTTTTGCTGATGGAGTTGGTGACTACCGAGGACGGTGAAGTCGCTCCACGTTTGAACGACGTCATATTGACCCAGGAACAGGCATTGCAAGATAACGACGTCATGATGGGCTATGTTGTCAAAATGTTGTGTGCAGGTTTGGTGCATGGTGATTTATCCGAATTTAATGTCTTGGTTGACGATTACGGTCCGGTCATTATCGATTTACCACAGGCTGTCGATGCGGCGGCGAATAACCATGCCAAGTCAATGCTGGAGCGAGACGTTAACAACATTGTGGGCTACTACGCCCTGTTCGCGCCTGAGCTTCTCAAAACGCAATACGCAAAGGAGATGTGGAGCCTTTACGAAGCGGGAGAGCTACACCCGGATAGCCAGTTAACGGGTGAGTTTGTCAGTGATGACGTCGACGCCGATGTTGACGGTGTGTTGCGCGAGATTGAGGCGGCCTTGCAAGAAGAGGAAGATCGCGAGGCGCGAGTACGCAGTGCGGACGAGCCAGGCGAATAGCACTTGTGCCGTTTTGCCGTTGCAGCGCCTCCAACCCCCCAGTCAGCGTGCTTCAACGTGCCAGCGCTCTTAAGGACCCTCGTGTGCGTCTCAGTAGAGGGGGCGACTTGGGTAGACCTTTGTCCTTTATAGTCTGAGGTGTATTATGGCATATCCTATGCCAATTAAGCCTCTTTCATGAAGACACAACAGATTCGAATGGATGATTATCCGGGTGAGCGTGCACCTCGCGAGGTGTGGCGCTTAACGTCGAACCCCCTGCGCAGCCTCGAGGCGGGAGAGGTGAGCGTTGCCCTGCATACGGTCTCGCTTGACCCTGGAATGAAGGGTTGGATCACCAACAAGCGAAGTTACATGCCCCCGGTTAAACCCGGCGCCGTGATGCGGGCTTTTGGTGTTGGCGAGGTCATGGAGAGCCGTGCTGAGGGCCTGGTGACCGGGGACTGGGTGACGGGCTTTACGGGTATTCAAACGCACGGTGTCTACAAGGCGGCTCAGCTGTCGAAAATTGATTGTTCACTGGCGTCACCAGAGAAGTTTTTAAGCGGGCTCGGGATGACGGGCTATACGGGTTACTTTGGCATGTCAGATCTGGGTAAGCCCACCGCATCGGACACCGTTGTGGTGTCTGCGGCCTCTGGCGCGGTTGGCTCCATTGCTGCGCAGGTCGCAAAGCTTGCCGGAGCACGGGTCATTGGTATCGCCGGTGGGCCTGTAAAGGTAGCTTATTTGACAGACACACTGGGCCTTGATGCGGCTATTGATTACAAAAATGAAGATGTTGAGGCGAGACTTCGCAAGACCTGCCCAGACGGAATAGATCTTTACTTTGATAACGTTGGTGGCGATATTTTCTCGCACGTACTGGGTCAAATTAATTACCAAGGGCGTGTGGTCGTGTGCGGTGGTATCGCGCAATACGGTGGCAATATGGACGTCCAGGGCCCGTCAAATTTCTTATCGGTCGTGACGCACAGCCTGACCATTCAAGGGTTTACCATGCGCGACTACATGCATCGTATACCCGAGGCACTCGAGTGGCTGTCCGGCGCTTGGAAAAGCGATCAGCTGATTTTTCGCGAACACCTAATTCACGGTATCGAGCGCTTTCCAGATGCGTTTGAGATGCTCTTTACCGGTCAAAATCACGGCAAACTACTCCTAAAAATAAACTAGAGGCGACGACCGACGATGACACCTTCAACTCCAATTCGCTTAGCAGGTGGCACGGGCTCGCCCTACACTCAAAAAATGGTGGCCTTACTGCGTTACCGTCGCATTCCCTATCTCATTAATTGGGGGCAGCCTGAAGGGCTCTGCGACGCATTGGGGGCTGAGCGCCCGAAGCCCATCTTTATGCCCACGTTTGTGTTTGAAGAGCAAGGTGGACCGGTCGCAGAGTGCGACTCCACACCGATTATCAGACGTCTTGAAGCGCTTTATCCCGAGCGTTCGGTTTTACCCGATGACCCTGCGCTGGCGTTTATTGACTATTTGATTGAGGACTTTGCCGATGAGTGGTGTACCAAGTACATGTTTCACTATCGCTGGCATTTTTCTGAAGATGCGGACAAGGCGGGGACCCTATTGCCCTTGGGTATGAACGTTAGTATGCCGTCTGAAATGCTTGGACAGTTTAAGGCCCAGATAGCGCGCAGACAGATAGACCGCCTTTACGTGGTGGGTTCAAACGAGACCACTGCGCCGATTATAGACGCCAGTTATCGGCGTTTTTTATCCGCGATGGAAGCGCATCTGTCAGAGCAGAAATTCATGCTAGGCCAGCGTCCGAGTGCAGGTGATTTTGCACTGCACGGTCAGTTGACGCAGTTAGTTGGATTTGACCCAACTCCGCGCGCTATCGCTAATGAGATATCCCCGCGGACCGTTGCTTGGGTCGATCAAGTCTGCGACCAAGGAGGGATTGAGCCTTCGGCAGACGATTGGTTCGCCTTGGAGAAACAGCCCAGTAGTTTGCGAGGTCTATTGTCTGAAATAGGACGCGTTTACGCGCCCGCACAATTGGCCAATGCGCGCGCAGTCCACGCTGGCGAAAAAATGTGGGAGGGCGAAATCGACGGTGCACCGTGGGTACAGCAAACATTCCCCTATCAGGCCAAGTGCTTGCGTTGGACGAACGAGCACTACCGAAAATTAAGTGCTTCTGATCGGGCTCGTGTCGACGCGGTCTTAACAGGTACCGGTATTGAGGCGATGTTGTCGCTTGACGTTGGCTGAGTGGTTGTGGGAGTGTCCTTGGTGAGCGAGGGATCTTGATGGCAGGAAACAAGACAGGCACAAAAACTGGGTTGGCGGCGGCGGCGCTTGCTGTAGCGACGACTGCGTACTGGTTTTACCTCGTCGATGAGGTCGCACTCCCCGCTGACCGCAGTCTGTTTGTGGTGTTGTTTCTTCTCGCGGCCGCGCTCGGCGTCCTTGCACTGGTCAAGCGAACCAGTTGGTTAGGTGCGGTTCCGCCGCTTCTAGCCATCGTAATCGGTCTCTTCTTTCCGGTAACGATGTCCGTCAGTGAGCAAATCGTCGCGCGTGACACTGTGATCGAGGTTGGAGACACCATTCCAAGATTCACATCGGTCGACGGCTCAGGTAAGGCGTTTGATTCGCGCGTATTGAATGGACATCTGGTGCTGATTAAGTTTTTTCGAGCGCATTGGTGACCCTACTGTGTCGGCGAGTTGCGTCGACTTGAAGAGCTGCGTGCTGAATTCGATCAACGCGGTGTAAAGGTACTCACGGTGAGTGTGGATCTCCCCGAGGTTATTGCCGATCGCCGTCACCTGCACGGTCTTACTGCGACGATGCTCTCTGATCAACAGCTTGCAGTGACCGATCTATTTGGTCTTCGTAACCAGGGTTTTCACTCGGCACCGGGTACCGAAGAGGCGGCTGCGCTTCCTGTTCCTGCCACGCTGCTTGTCGATCGTGACGGCACGGTCTTATGGATGGATCTTTCTGAGAACTACCAGCGTCGCTCGGACCCTTCGGTCGTGCTTGCCGCGATGAAGACGCACTTTGACCCATAAAAAAAAGCACTCTGATCTATAAACAGGCGAACGCGTTGATGGAAGTCCCGTTGAACGATATGCGGTTTATGGTTTTTAGACAGGCCAGACGCTGGCAGAAACAGACAGCCCTGAGTGAGGCGTGGTGTCGTTGACATCACATAGTTAAGGGGTGCGATCGCAAATACGGCGACGTTTTTCTCAACTCGCATCAGTCAAGCTGATAGACCGCTTGCAACTCCGTCAGCGGCTCTGACCAGTAATCTTCCCAATGCACGGGGAGCAAGGGTTTAGCGCGACGACCGCGCGCCCAGCCCTCCGTGATCGCGTCCATTACAAACGGGAGTAGCTCGGGTTGATAGAGCATCATCTGTAGCGGACGACTGGCAATAATCATTGCAGGATAGGGTGCGGGCGCTTGTGCAACCGTAAAACTGACTACTTTTACTTCACCCAAGGGCGACGTGTCGTATTCGGTGAGCACGTGAAAAAGATCGTGTAGCTGAAAACCACGTTCAGCAAGGTAGCCTTGATCGTCGCCGCGCGCTTTGTGTGCGGGAATAAAGGCTGACTCTCGAAGTAAATTTGCGTCTAGCTTATTGTCATCAAGGTACTGCACATAGGCTCTCCCGAGGCTTCCCTCGGGGCATAAGCGCAGGGCATTAACATCCGGTGGGGGGCTTAAATAACGGTCTTTAAGCATTGACTCGGCACCAGGGCTTGACTGCATAAGCCGATCGAACCCCGCAAGTGCCTCCGTGTCGCCATGAGTCATGAACGATAGTGCGAGAGGCACTGACGCTCGTGGATCCCAGCTTGCAAGACTCTCAAGAAGGGCGTCGCGCAGTTTGTCGTCCAAGTCAGCGGATGTGGCCATTATTAACTCCAAGAGGCTTTGAACCTTCGTTTGACGGGGCTAGATTAGGCCGCCTCGACGCTTGTACGCAACCAACCCCAACGAGCACTTAATGCGATTAAATGGTGCGATATCAAACGCTTACTCTGTCATCTAACGCGTATTGTGGCGTCTGAGCTATCAATATTCGCCGCGGATTAAGTACGACCGACTCGGCCGCGGCTTCAGCAATGCGACATTCTGGTCCCGACTATGGCGTATTGACGATAATCTCATCGCTGCCAATAGGGAGATCAAACCACATCAAGTCAGTGGTCAGCACGAAGTTGTCAGGCGTCGCGCGCATAAATACTTCTGCGATTATGGGATTAGCCGGAACAGGCACCAAGTGGTAGAACGCAACCATACCGACGTCTGAGTTTTTGCCAAGCGCAATAAGCGACTCGGTCGATGCGTGATAATCCATCACGTCGTCAACAATTTTCGACATCCGAGACTGACCGACTGCACTGAATGCTTTGGATAACCGGCTAAGCGTTGGCACCGACAAGGCATCGTGAAGCAGCAGATCTGCGCCTGCCACAATCCGTTCAGTCTCGGCACTGACGTTACTGTCGCCGGAGATCACCACGCTGCGTCCACGGTAGTCAATGCGGTAACCCAAGCCGGGCTCAATCGGTGGATGCTCGGCCCGGTAGGCGGTAATTTTGAGGTCCCCATCATCGATAATGACCCCTGCTGTCACAGTCTGGTGATCTATCAGACCCAAGTGAGGTGGCAGGAACGACTCTCCGTGATGGGCACTGCGATATTGGCGGTCGTGCTGGTAGGTGACGTTGATGCCATCGACGACCTCACCAACGCCTTGAGGGCCTATAACACGCATGGGTTCTTTGCGACCCGTCACCCATGAGTTGAGATTGACCTCGTATATTTCCGCGATGTGGTCCGAGTGAAAGTGGCTGATTAAAATACCATCGAGCCGATCAGTCGGTAAATTGAGCCGCGCAATATTGTTAGTCGACCCCGCGCCGGAGTCGATGAGGTAAAAGTGCTCTGGCGTCACCACTGCAATGCAGGCTTGTGCTTGCCCCATGCCCAGCGGTGAGGCACTGCCGCAGACGAACACGCGCAAGCTTTCCGAGGCTGGCAATCCCTGAGTACCGCGCTTGGCAATCATGGCCGTACCGCGCTCGAGTATTTTGTCTTGGACGGGGGAGAGACTGAGGACAAGCTGCCCTAAAAGCGCGAGTAGCGCTAACACGACCACCGATACAATAATCTTCTTCAAAATAGGCCTCCTGTTAACAGATCCGGCATTGAATGACCCTGATCGCGCTGACTATTTTTACGCCACTCTGTGCATTTACAGCGGTTAGGATCAGTGATTCATAGAGACGTCAAAATATGGCACACAACGTGCCAACAAGAAAGTCGCCCCCTCAGAATTGCTCCGCTGAGACAGACATGAGGTTGGCGGCGCCACTTAAAATACCGGCTTCACACACCAATGTACGTGGCAGAATACGATCGTAATAAAAAGACGCCGTCTGCAATTTCGCTTCATAGAAATCGGATTCCTCTGAACCGGACGCAAGCCCTTGCTGCGCAGTCAGCGCAGCTTTAGCCCAAAAGTAGGCCAGGCACGCATAACCCGAAAACATAAGATAATCGACAGATGCGGCGCCTGCTTCGTCTGCATTTTCAAGGGCCTTGGTGCCGATGTGGAGTGTTAAATCTGCCCACTTTTGGTTGAGCGCCATTAATGGAGTAATAAAGTGCTTGAGTGCGTCGTTCTGCGCGTTTTCCTTACAAAAGAGGTGGATTTCTTTTGTGAAATTTCGCAGCAATTCGCCGCCGGAGCCCAGAACTTTGCGGCCTGTAAAGTCGAGCGCTTGTATACCCGTGGTGCCTTCATAAATCGTTGCGATACGAGCGTCTCTGACATTTTGCTCAACGCCCCACTCCTTAATGTAACCGTGCCCGCCAAAGCATTGAAGTGCCAGATTTGCTGACTCAAAACCGGTCTCGGTGAGAAAGGCTTTTGCTACGGGAGTCATGAACGACATCATGTCCTCGGCAGCGCGGCGGTCCTGTTCGTCGGTGGCGTGTTCAATGACGTCCACTAATTTTCCGGTATAGGTGATCATCATACGGCCGCCCTCTGACAGGGCTTTTTGAGTGAGTAGCATGCGGCGCACATCGGGATGAACAATAATCGGGTCGGCCGGGCCGCTGGGGTTCTTTGGTCCCGTTACTGAACGCATTTGCAGACGGTCTTTCGCATAGGCCAAGGCTTTTTGGTAGCCCAATTCCATGTGCGCAACGCCCTGCAGTGCGGTACCAATTCGTGCCGTGTTCATAAACGTGAACATGGCCTCGAGCCCTCTGTTGGGCTCGCCGAGCAAGAAACCCGTCGCGCCATCGAAGTTCATGACACAGGTCGCGTTGCCATGAATGCCCATTTTGTGTTCCAGCGAGCCACAGTGCAGCGCATTCCGGTCGCCCAGCGAGCCGTCGTCGTTAACCAGGTGCTTGGGGATAATAAACAGTGAAATGCCCTTTACGCCGACCGGTGCATCGGGCAGACGGGCAAGCACTATATGCACAATGTTTTCGGTCAGATCGTGCTCGCCTGACGAGATGAAGATCTTTGTACCTGTAATGCTATAGCTGCCGTCGGCGCACGGATCTGCTTTTGTCCGCAGCATCCCAAGGTCGGTGCCGCAGTGCGCTTCAGTCAGGCACATGGTGCCGGTCCAGTGTCCCTCCACCAGCTTTTGTAAAAACACTGCCTTTTGCTCTTCTGAGCCGTGCGACTTGATCGTATTGACGGCGCCGTGCGATAGCCCCGGGTACATTCCCCACGCCCAATTGGCCGTTCCACGCATTTCCGTCAGAATAATCGAAAGCGATTCTGGAAGTCCCTGCCCACCGTACTGGGGATCACCAGCCAGCGCAGGCCATCCGCCGGCGACATACTGTTGGTAGGCTTCTTTGAAGCCGGTAGGAGTAGTCACTTCACCCCCGTTCCACGTGCAACCTTCTCGATCGCCAACGGCATTAAGCGGCGACAACTGTTCGGAGCAGAACCGCCCAAATTCTTCTAATATGACGCCAATCAGCTCAGGGCTCACATCTGCGCCTTGAAAGCGAGTCTCGTAGTGATGTTGATAGTCAAACACCTCAAACATTGAGAATGTAATGTCGCGAAGCGGTGCGGTGTAGTCAGTCATTGGATACCTGCTTTGTGAGTCCGAGTATTAAGGACCGTTTTTTATGCTTTTTGGCACCTCATACGTGGTGCTCTTCAATGGTGCCATCATGTGCCGTGAGTTATAGCGAAATCAACGCTTAAAAAGGGGTTTGAGTCCACATCAAGATAGCCCGTTCATGACAGCCCAGGGAAATCATATTCGGCCACGACAAATCAGCATTCGTTGAGTGCGCCGTCATCCAGACCCTTGTTCAGCACTATAAGATCATTCTTGAGAGTCGCCTCTCTAGGGAATCAATGCACCCGAGAAAGATGATGCTACTGTGTTTCAATGTTAAGGCTTATGTGACGCCGCCTCAAAAGCCCACGTACCGCACAAAATCACTGTTAGCTGCGCGCGTAGAACGGACGTTATTTGCTGCGAAACTGTCGTCTGGATAGCCCAGCGCAATACAAATCATAATGCTTTCATCGTCCGGAATGCCTGCCAGGTCACGCACGACATCCGACTGCATGATGCCCTGACCATTGATAACGCAGCCCAAACCGCGTTCCCAGGCGGCGAGTACGATACCGTAGGCGAGAGAACCGAGTGCGAACTGGCTAATAGCGGCGGGCTCAAGGTACTTGTTGTAGGTCAGTACGAGAGACACTGGCGCGTCAAACTGCCGAAAGCCTCGAAGCATCCAGTCTAGACGTTTTTCCTTGTCGTCGCGCGCAATCCCCATCGCCTCAAACAACTGAATCGCCACGTCAATCTGTCGCTTGCGATGCTCACCCTCGTACTCTTCTTTGTAAGGAAAGTCTCTGACGTGGGGCTTTCCCTCGAGTGTGTTTTTTGTGTTGCCTTCGCGAATTCTATCGAGTGTCTCGCCTGTGACTGCGTGGACCTTCCAGGTTTGGGTGTTGTAAGAACTGGGTGCCCATTTCGCCGTCGCTAAGATGTCATCAACTACTTGCTTGCGCACCGGCTTATCGAGAAACCCCCTCGCGCTTTTTCTTGATTTTGCAAAATGAGTGAAATCCATACAATGCGTTCCTTAAGTGAGTCATGGTCGATGTGCTAAGCCCCTGAAGGGCGGCTGACCTGCTTGCCCAAAAGCCTGTTATTAATGCAGTGGAGTCATCACGCGGTCCCTGTCGTTTTTCTAAACGCTTCCAAAGCGCTAACAGAGACGATATATTGGCATAAATTATGTCAAAATAAAGGGTGCGATCAAAATGAAAGTGTTACGAACGCCTGAGACGAGCTTCGCGTCCATTAAGGACTACCCGTTCGAGCCTCACTACACCAACGTCACGACTGAAGACGGTGCGACGATTAGGATTCATCACATTGACGAAGGCCCTAGTGACGGTCCTGCGGTTCTGTGTTTGCACGGCCAGCCAGTGTGGAGTTACTTGTTCCGTAAAATGATCCCGTACCTTACTGGGGCGGGGCTACGAGTGATCTGTCCGGATTTGGTGGGTTTTGGAAAAAGTGATAAGCCGGCTGCAAGAGAAGACTACAGCTACGAGCGACAGGTCGAGTGGATGGGCGCATGGCTTGAGCAAAATGACTTCACTGCACTCACATTTTTTGGTCAAGACTGGGGCGGACTGATTGGTTTGAGGCTTGTTGCCGCGCACAGTACCCGATTTGATCGGGTTGTGATCTCCAATACGGGTTTGCCTTACAACCCCGATGTACCGCAAGAGCAGGTTGCTGAGGTTGAGGCCTATCGAGCGAGTGCGCCAACGCCGACCCTGTTTGATATGGCCAAGGAAATAGGACGGTTGTCTTGGGAAACGAAGACTGCAAACCCAGCACGCGTTTTTGCGGTCTGGCAGAAGTTCTGCTGGGAAACCGAATACTTACCGATCGGTTTTATGCTCAGTTTCTCAACAGAGCCGCAAATCAAAATCATCCAAATAACCCGCGCACTTTTGCACAAACTTGGGTTCAGAGCGCCGCTTCCCTCGGCTGTCGCGCAAGCTTACGACGCACCTTTCCCGGCGGCTGAGTACACCATGGGGCCTCGGGCAATGCCGAGCCAGGTGCCGTCTTTGCCGACTTCACCGTCGCTTGAGCACCAGCGTTTAGCCTGGGAGTTCTTTGATACATTTGAGAAGCCATTTCTGTGCGCGTTCACCGACGATGATCCTGTCACGAAGGGCTCAGATAAAGAGTTCAGGGAGCGGGTGCCTGGGGCAAAAAATGAGCCGCACACGACCCTTCGTGGTGGTGGGCACTTCGTACAAGAGACTCGACCGAAAGAGATCTCTGAGGTCATTATTGACTTTATTGCACGTTCCCAGACGACGGCACAGCGTTAGGGGGCACACAGCGTTAGCGGAGAACGTCGGGTCAAAGCGACACCGCCGCTGACACAAAACGCCATGAAAAAGCGTCGATGAAGCTGCAGAACCGCGGGTGCTTGGCGCAGGCTTTTATATCGGCGTGTGGGCCTATTATCTGCCCGCTCGTCTAAAGAATCGTTTAACCTCGGCTCATGCTTGAAAACACACACCTAAGTCCAAAAAATGACTCAGAGGGCGTATTCCCGGAGTCGCAAGGCCGTCTCCAGCGCGATGCGGCGGATGGCGCAAAAATCACGAGCTTTACACAGGTCTTCCTGCGCCATGGCTTATTAATGTTGGCTCTGGCCGCACTTTGCGTTCTCTTTCCCAATGCCTTTGTCACCTTGTCGCTGAGCGTGGCCGGCTTTTTAGCTTCGCCACATTACTATGCGCTGGCCTTCCTGATCTTATTGGCATTTTTAATCGCTTACTCGCAGTTGTCGGACAAGGTTGTGAACCGTAAGCAACTGCTGTGGATTGGGTATTTATTGTTTATTTCCGTCGCCGAAGAATGGATCTTTCGTCTCGCCTTACCGAATTTACTCAAGGGCTACCTAGCGCCCCTTTATGCAGTTGTGATTAGCAATGTAATCTTTGCCGCTATTCACTTCTTTACCCTTCGCTGGCGTTTAATTTGGGTCATTTTCGCCTTTCTAGGGGGGCTGGGGCTGAGTCGAGTAATGACGCACGGTGACTTACTGGTGGTCATATGGCTCCACTGGGTCGGCACTTTTTTGAATACGCCGTTCCCACCGGGATTGAAGCAACTCAAAGAAAAAACAGCACCATTACCGCAAGAATAAAACGTCATCGGCGTGAGCGCCAAGATCGATGGTACTGGCAGCGAAGAGCATCAGCCAGTCGCTAAGCGCACCAATTACGAGCCCCGCGATCCCGGTCTTTTAGTCGTCGAGAATCAATGCTGGGTTCGCTTCTGACGGCTGTGCGGCACGAGCGACGCGGTACCTCGGTTGAGGTGCCGGTCTGTGTGTTGAGCTTAATCACTAAACCCCAAAAAGGTGGCGGCTTCTTCGACACTTTTGCGGTGTGAAATAACAGCATTAGCGGGAAATGTGTCGTCCGGCCAGCCCAGGGCTACGGCCTTCATAATGACCTGATCGTCAGCAATCTTGGCGTGCTCGCGCACCACCGGGGACTGCATGATTCCTTGACTATTAATCACGGCACCCAGTCCTCTGGACCACGCGGCATTGACCAGCGCCGTCGTGACCGCGCCACAGTCAAACGCCGTATCGTCGCTGTCTGCAAGTACGGCATCGTAGGTGATGATGACGCACACAGGCGCATCAAACTGCCTAAATCCGCGCAGTACCCAATCCTGCCGTTTCTCAGTGTCCTCACGTGCAATATCCATGGCTGCAAATAACTGTTTAGCCACGCCGACCTGACGGTCCCTGTGTTGCCCAGCGAAGGCCGTACCGATCCGAAACTCACGTGAGTGCGGGACGCCTGCCAGGTTTCGCTCGGTATTGCCCGCGCGGATGCGGTCTAGGGGTTCTCCCGACACCACGGTGAAGTTCCACGGCTGTGTGTTCATGGATGACGGTGAACGCATGGCTAAGGCCAATATTTCTTGAATCAAGGCCTTAGAGACGGGCTCATTTTTATAACCTCGAACACTGCGGCGTCCCATTACTACGTCATCAAATTGCACTTGCGCTCTCCTCAGTAAAATTCAGGCACACACGCTAGAGCAACCTGCGGACGAACGAAAGGTCTATTCAGATTTTTATGGTGTTGGGTCATTACCTAGCCTCGTTTAGACCTTTACTTGCGCGAGGTCCGGTGCAGCCTTCTGACGCTTACCGAGTGACAGTTGGGTTTGCTCTACACGCATCGCGCACGAAAAACCCACAAGTTGCATTAACGGTCGCTGTCATCAGAGCGGCGGGACCGTATGCGCGTTCAATATTAAGGCGCTTTTATTGTAGAGTGAGGGCACAGGTTGGGCACACCGAATGAGAGCCTCTTTTTCTCATTGTTCTGTGCCACCGTCGCCCATGAATTCAGTAGGGGAATGCTATGACGCTCGTACAACGCTTATTTGCAGCAAGCTTACTCGTTTTAACCACTGTTGCGCCTGTCTCAAGTGCGGACGATGGTGCAAAAAACAATCCGCTCGCCGGCCTGCCCATGAGGCATATAGGGCCTGCCTTAATGTCCGGGCGGATATCAGACTTCGCCTTTTACCCTGAGAGTAATCAGACATTTATTGCCGGGATCTCGTCGGGCAATGTGTTTAGAACCACTAACGGCGGTACGACGTGGGAGCCGATTTTCGATAATGAAGACGCCTACGCTATCGGTGTTGTCGAGTTAGACCCCAATGACAGCGATACGATTTGGGTGGGTACGGGCGAGAACAATGCACAGCGCAGTGTGGCGGCGGGTACCGGTGTTTATAAGTCGGTGAATGGCGGTCAGTCTTGGGAAAATATGGGTCTCAAAGACTCGGGTCACATCAGCCAAATCTGGATCAATCCGAACGATTCCGACGAGGTGCTGGTTGCCTCGCAGGGGCCGCTGTGGAGTGATGGTGGCGAACGGGGGCTCTACAGAAGCACTGATGGCGGCACAACATGGGATCTGATTCTCGATATTGACGAGCATACGGGTGTTAATGAATTCGTTGTTGATCCGCGCAACCCTAATGTCATCGTGGCCTCAAGTTACCAGCGGCGCCGGCACGTTTGGGTGCTCATCAATGGTGGTCCTGGAAGCGGTATCTATAAATCGACTGACAGAGGCGAATCTTGGTCGGAGGTCAAAGCAGGCCTTCCGTCTGACGACATGGGACGAATTGGTCTTGCTGGCGCTGCGAGCGACCCCGACATGTTGTACGCCATCATTGAAGCGAATGATGATGAGCAAGGGGTTTACCGATCGACTGATTTTGGTGGAACGTGGGAAAAGCGGTCGTCATACATGACCTCCAGTCCACAGTATTACAATGAAATCATTGTTGACCCGAAAAACTCAGATCGGCTCTATGCACTGAATACGTTTACGATGAAGTCGGAGGATGGTGGTAAATCGTTCGCCGCGCTTTCAAGTCAGTGGCGACATGTCGACGACCACGCGCTGTGGATTGATCCCAATAATACGCAGCACCTCTACATTGGTGGTGACGGTGGTATTTACGAAAGTTGGGATCGTGGCACCACCTGGCGTCACCTTCGCAATCTGTCCATCACCCAGTTTTACCGCATACAACCCGATTACGTTGAACCGTTTTACAACGTCTGTGGTGGCACTCAGGACAACAATACCCTTTGCGGTCCCTCGCGCACGACCAACGTGCACGGCATTACGAACTCCGACTGGAATGTGGTCTTGGGCGGCGATGGCTACGAGCCCCAGTTTGACCCGGAAGATCCAAACATTGTGTACGCGCAATACCAGTACGGTGGGCTAGCGCGCTACGACCGCAGCACACAGGAGCGAGTGTATATCGTCCCGCATCCCGAAAAAGGCGAGAACAAGTACAAATGGAATTGGAATACGCCACTACTGGTGAGTCCACATGACTCCAAGCGGCTGTACTACGCCGCAGAGTATTTGTTCCGGTCGGACGATCGCGGCGACAGTTGGCGCAAGGTGAGCCCTGACTTAACGCGTCAGATCGATCGCAACACGCTCGAGGTTATGGGTCGCGTCTGGGGCGTCGATTCCATTGCCAAAAACGACTCAACGTCGATGTTTGGCAGCGCGATCATGATTAGTGAGAGTGAGCTCCAGGAGGGCCTCATTTACGTTGGGACTGATGATGGGGTAATCAATATCACCGAGGATGGGGGCGAGACTTGGACGCGAACGACGAAATTTTCTGGCGTGCCAGACATGACGTACGTTGACGACGTTCAGGCCTCACTGCATGACGAAAATACCGTGTACGCGGTAATGGAGAATCACAAGCGCGGTGATCAGAAGCCCTACGTGTTGAAGTCGACCAACAAAGGTCGGACCTGGAAATCAATTGTGGGTAATTTGCCGGTGCGGGGTTTTGCGCACACGATTGCCGAAGATCACGTCGATCCCAACTTACTATTCTTGGGCACTGAAGACGGTGTGTTCGTGACTCAAAATGGGGGTAAGACGTGGAGTCAGATGAAGCGTAATCTGCCCACCATATCGGTGAGAGACATTGAAATTCAGCGGCGTGAAAACGATCTGGTCGTCGGGACTTTTGGGCGCGGTATTTATGTGGTCGATGACTACACGCCACTGCGAACCGACGCCAGTTCACTGGAGGAATTTCACTTATTTGCGCCTCGCGATCCCTGGCTATTCGTGGAGGGAGATCGTTGGGGCGGCTCTGAGAAGGGGTCGATCGGTAACGCCTTTTTCACTGCACCAAATCCCGATTTTGGCGCTGTACTGAGGTATTTCGTCCGCGACGGTCTGGAGTCACGTAAGGAGATACGGCGTAAAGCAGAGCAGGTCATTGCCTCAGAGGGCGGCGATACGCCATACCCGTCATGGGATGCGCTGCGCGCTGAAGACAGGGAACTAAAGCCTGCGGTGTATTTGATGATTCGAGACGCAGAGGGGAGACTTATTCGTCAAGTGACGGGTAAGTCGGGTACGGGTCTTCACCAAACGGCGTGGGATCTTCGCCTGCCTGCACCCGAACCCGTGAGTATCACGTCAGGGGGAAGCCGGCCTTATTGGATGAGCGACCCGGTAGGACCCTTGGTGCTTCCTGGGAAGTACAGTGCTCGACTGGCCATTGAGCGTGATGGCGTCCTCACAGACACCGGCGCTTCACGATCGTTTACTGTGAAGGCGCTGCCTGGAAGCGACGAAATCACGACCGATCGCCAAGCGTTACAAACCTTTCAGCTCGAGGTTGCGTCGCTTCAACGCGCGGTTCGCGGGAGCGTAAAAGCAATGGGTGAGTTGCGAAACCGCCTAGCGCATATTCGGGCGACCATTAGCGTTACCCCCGCGATGACTGCTCAGGATCGGGAGGCTGTGACGTCACTTGAGGCGCGCTTGTCAGACCTGGGTGTCCGTTTCAATGGTGATCGGACAGTCAGTAGCCGCAATGAGCCCGCGCCAATGGGGATCGCTTCGCGCGTCTCATCGATCTACGGCACCTTGGTGAATTCGCAATCGGCAGTAGGTCAGAACTTTCGTGACTCTTACCAAGTTGCAACTGAAGAGTTCTCACTGGCGCTGAGTGATTTGGGCGCTCTAGCAAGTGAAACGACTGTGCTTGAGGCGTCGATGGAGCGCAGCGGTGCGCCTTGGACTCCTGGGCGCATTCCGACGATGCCCCAGTAACATAATCACTTGAGGCGCCCCGTTTTAGTGGGCGCCACTCATTGGTAAGGGCGTTCTCAGTAAGGTGCGAGCACCAGCACTTAAGACCTGAAGCGTGGCGGAAGAGGTAGGAGTCGAACCCACCAGGCGCCTTGTCAGCACCTCACTGGTTTTGAAGGCCAGGCGCCCCACCGGGGACGTCGCTCTTCCGAAAAATTTAATCACCAAACCGCTGCTTGATTACCTTTGCGTTGGAAATAACCCGAGCATTTCCGTTGCGTTGGGTGACGTTAATACTGTCAAAAAACTCGAGTAACTCAATGGTTAATTTTCGGCCAATGGCAAAGTGCTCTTTGACCTCGACAACGGTGAACGGACGATCGCCTGCGAGAACAATAATGCCGGTTGCAATGTGCCGTAGCGTGTCAGCCATGGCGTACCGCGTCGCGTTAATTCGGTGAAGTTCTGCGTTAGACATCCCGTGCTTGATTGCAATCTTGAGCTCAAGTTCAGTTAAGCCGATTCGCGACCGTAGGTCTGAGAGAACCGGTACGTCTAACCGCGCAATTTTAAGCTCATCGCGCATTGCTAGCCAGTGTGCAATCGTTGGATCGGATCTGTTGATTGACTGGGCAGAGACGATGCGACCGTCTGCGAGCACGAGCGTTCCGTCTTTTAACAGAACCTCTAGCACGGCTCTCACGATCGCCACATGGGTCTTGCGAGCGGCTTGTAAAACGAGCTGTGGTTTGGCTAAGCCATGCGCCTCGACTTGGGTGTTCCGGTCTTGTTCGACCGCATTAAGAATGACGTTACGCGTGTTTGCGAGTGACGTCGCTGTGGCCACCCAGGTGGCCCCATCCTTTGTAAAACTGATGACCCCTTTTGGAAGAGTGGGCAGGGGGGCGTCTGGTTTTTGGTTGTAACACCTTGCGAGGTAACGCCAATCCACACACGGACGCTCGAGTACAAGGCGCTGAAGCGCCTCTTCTGCGTTCTCAGCCTTCAATGCACTGAGCCACTGAACTCGCCCAGACTTGGACTTTCCGTACTTGGGGCCCCACGGGTCGAGCACTCGGCCTCCGCCCAGGTTAATTGATTCCGAGTCATCTCTGATCAGAAAGCGCTCGCCCGTGAAAGTGCTTACCGAGCTGTCGAAGATCAGCTGCACAAGGCTTTGGTCCCCCGGCTGAAGTGTGCTCCCTGCATGGTCAATGAGCGCTATTCGGGCACTGAGGCGTTGTGCGCCAATATAGACCTTAACGGGCGTTAGATGTTTGAGACCATTTGGCGAGTGGGCCAAAATAGACACCTCGGCATCGACACGCTGTGAAGGACACGCCAAGGTTGGGTCTGTCAGGCAGTGACCCCGCTCAATGTCTTCAAGCTGCACCTTGCCTGTCACACAAAGCGCAACGCGTTGTCCGGTTTGGGCACGATCAGTGACTTGATCGTTAGCACGCAAGTCTCGCACGCGGACCTGTGCGCCTTGGGGCAGCAGGGTTAACGTTTCTCCGAGCGCTACCTGACCCGCACTCGCAGTTCCAGTCACGACAATACCGGCACCTTTCACGTGAAAGCGACGGTCAATCGACAGACGAAATCCTTGCTGATCGCCACCCGTGTGTCGACGCGGTACCGCCTTTTTGAGGTGTTGTCGCAGTGCTTCAATCCCATCGCCGGTCACACTCGACACATAAAAGACGTCGGCGCGAGTACCCAGACGCTGAGTCACCAGCGCCTGAGTCTGCTCAGCGACCTGTTCTGCTCGCGCCTCTTCACAACGATCTACTTTCGTGATGACAAGATCGAGCTGACTGAGGCCAAGCAAAGCAAGCACGTCAAGGTGCTCGAGCGTTTGTGGCATCGGACCGTCATCAGCGGCAACGACCAGTAGGGCGCGGTCAATGCCTGATACGCCTGCAATCATATTATTGATAAAACGCTGGTGGCCCGGTACGTCAATGAACCCGAGGGTCTCTTGATGGTCCGATGGCACGTACGCGTAGCCCAGATTAATAGAAAGACCGCGCGTTTTCTCCTCAGCAAGCGTATCGGTATCGACGCCGGTCAGCGCTTTGACCAGTGAGGTTTTGCCGTGATCGACGTGACCTGCTGTGGCAATGATCAAGGTGACAGCTCAACAATTTGCTCAAGGAACTGGTCCTCATCGGTAGGTTCAAGACAGCGCAAGTCGAGCAGTAGCGCGCCATTGCTAAGCCGTCCTATCACCGGTCTGGGCAGTGTTCGTAGCTGCTCGAACAGACTGCGCAGTGGTGCGTCTGCGCCGTTTTCACAGCGGATACTCAGCGCTGCACTGGGAATTACTTCTACGGGCAACGAGCCACTGCCAATTTGACTATTAACGTCATCAATAGCGACCCGATAATGTTTGCCAAGGGCTTCGGCGACAGGCCCTAAAAGCCGCAGAGCTTGCTCGCGAACGTCGTTCTGGGTGCGCGTGAGCAGTCTCAGTGTAGGGAGTGTTTTTGTGAGTTCCTCTGGGTTCTGATAGAGCCGCAGGGTGGCCTCCAAGGCCGCCAGCGTCATTTTGTCACAGCGTAGAGCACGCTTTAATGGGTTGCGTTTAATGCTCTGGATCAAGTCAGAGCGGCCCACAATCAGCCCTGCTTGAGGACCACCGAGTAGCTTGTCAGCACTAAAGAGCGCCAAGTCTGCACCGTGACTTAAAGTTTGCTGAACAGTCGGTTCGTGCGGTAGGCCGTAAGCCTTAAGATCGATCAAGTTACCGCAACCCATGTCGACAACAAACGGAATATCGTGCGCTTTGGCAAGCGCTGCCAAAGCGCGCTCCGACACAATATTAGTGAAGCCTTCGATTCTGTAGTTACTGGTGTGCACGCGCATGAGAAGGGCGGTCTGATCGTCAATGGCCTCCGCGTAGTCCTTCAAATGGGTGCGGTTGGTCGTGCCCACCTCGACGAGCGAGGATCCTGAACGGTTCATAATGTCGGGAACTCGAAACGAACCGCCAATTTCAACCAGTTCACCGCGAGATACGGGCACCTTTTTACCAAGCGCCAGCGTGTTGAGGACGAGCAGCACAGCGGCTGCATTGTTATTAACGACCGTCGCGGCTTGTGCGCCGGTGAGCGCGCAAATAACCGTCTCGATGTGGTGATCTCGGTCGCCTCGCGCGCCCGCCTCAAGATCGTATTCTAAATTGCTCGCATGGCTTGCGACCGCCGTGATTGCCCGAAGTGCGGCCTCAGCCAATTGCGCCCGCCCGAGGTTGCTGTGCAGAACGACACCGGTGAGATTGAAAACAGAGATTAAAGACGGTGTCGCTGTTTGAGTCAGTTGATCTCTAATGGACAGTGCAATGGACTCGGGTGAAACATGAGCCTGCTTTTGCGATTGCAGCGCTGTGCGCACCCGGCTAAGTTCCGCGCGTGCGGCGGCAGTAACCGCCATATGTCCCCACTGGAGGACTTCAGCCGTCAGCTCATCAAGGAGTGCACTCACCGATGGAAGATCTCTTAACTGTTGTTGGAGGTTGTTATTCACGCAGACCCAGTCGCCGTTTACCGACGTCAGTGTAGCGCGAGATTAAGGACGGTGCAGTGACTTAAGATTGTGTCAGAGGGGCTGCCGATTTGAATTCAGCCAGTAAGTGGCGCAAGAGGTTAACAGTGCGGGAAAGACCTCGTGCAGTTGACTGTTCAGCCCAAGGCTTATCCAGCCTATGAGAACAGTCATCCCGAAAAGCATAGCCAGGAGGGTGGCACTCGGTGAGGCGACCCGACCATAAAGTCCAAACACCACCGGTGGGAAAAAACAGATCGCGTAGAGGCTCCCCGAAAAGATAGTGATTCCGACAATGTCTCCCGGCGGATTCAAGGCCATCAGTGCGGCGGCACAGGCGAAGCCCACGACGGCAAGACGCGACGAGGTGACCTCATTTTTTACGACTCTAAATGGCGCAATAATATTTTTGTAGAGGGTCGAGGACGCGACTAATAAAACGCTGTCCATCGAAGACATGGCGGCGGATACGATTGAAACGATTAAGAGGTCAGTCACCCAAAAAGGGAAAATGGCTGCGTCGTTTACCAGCGTAGGAACGATGAGGTCGGTGTCTGACACATTGTCGAGTAAAAGATGCGCATAGATTCCAATCGGGAACATGCAGCCGAGAATAATCGTCAGTCCAACGACGGCAATCCACTTACCTCGCCTGACTTCTGCGTCATTCTTGAGTCCGTAAAAGCGCGAAAGCTGGCGAGGATCGACGATCAGCTTAAGCGCGCCTGACAATGAAACGCCGAGAAGAACCGCGAAGGGTACAGCCCCGTTGAGGTCGAATAGATGCTGCTTGCTGGGTCGTTCCATGAGTTGACCGACTGCGCTGATACCCCCTGCGGCGCGGGTCACAAAGTAAAAAATTGTCATCGCCCCAAGGAGCATCAGTACGCCCTGTATGGCATCTGTTCTGATGACAGAGACAAATCCACCAATCGAGGTGTAGAGCACTACGACCATGAGGGTCACACCAACGGCGACCTCATAGGGCACGCCAAGAAAAATCTGAAACAGATGCCCAGCGCCTTTAAAAATTGCGAGGAGGTATAAAAGGCTGGCAAATACAATGACAGCGGCAGACAGCAAGAGCAGGGGGTGTCTGTCATCCTTGGGCTCGTCGCCTAGTATTCGACCGCGGATATAGTCAGGGATAGTGAGTGCGTCCCACTCGGCCGCAAAGCGCCTCAGTGGAGGACCGATCCAACGCCAAGAGACCCAGCAGAAAATAATGAGCAAAATGGCCAGGGTGAACCAAGCGACTCCGTACTCGTAGCCTTTCCCCGCGTGTCCGATAAAGGTGTTGGTGGACGCGAAGGTGGCAAAAAATGAGATGCCAACGACCGTACCGCCCATCTCGCGATTGCCGACATAATAGCCTGCGACTCCAGTGGCCGCTTTGTTTCCCAGGTAGGCATTGTGCAGCAGCACCACCACATAGGCGGTGAGTAAGCTGCTGGCGATCCAATGTTCAACAAACCATGCCATTCAGACCTTCCTCGCGAGTGTCCGGGTGCTCAGAGGGCGTCGCTTACTGACTCGATCTTCTCGATACCCATATTTTTGAGCGTAAAGCTGTAAATGTCGGCGTACTGATCCACGAGTTTGTCGATGGGTGTTCCCGCTCCGTGACCGGCGTTACTGTCAACGCGAATCAGAATTGGGGCGTCCCCGGCATGATCATGTTGTAGTTGCGCTGCAAACTTATAGGAATGAGCCGGGACCACCCGGTCATCGCGTTCGGCGGTGGTGATCAGTGTTGCGGGGTAGTCGGTCCCCGGTTTGGTGTTGTGCACGGGAGAGTAGCTCAAAAGGTAGTTAAACATCGCCTCGCTCTCTTCTGATGTTCCGTAATCATAGGCCCACCCCGCGCCGGCGGTGAAGGTGTGGTAGCGGAGCATATCCAGTACCCCGACCCCCGGCAGAGAAACTTGAAAGAGATCGGGTCGCTGCGTCGTTACGGCACCCACTAATAATCCGCCGTTAGAGCGACCGCTGACCGCCAGTCGCTCTTTACGCGTGTAGCCTTCGTCAATCAGGAACTCAGCGGCTGCAATGAAGTCGTCAAACACATTTTGTTTTTGGGTCTTTGTGCCGGCTATGTGCCATCGCTTTCCGTACTCGCCACCGCCTCTAATATTGGGCACGGCATAAATGCCGCCTAATTCCAGCCATGCCGCAACGGTGCTGCTAAACCGCGGACGGATACTGATATCAAACCCGCCATAGCCGTAGAGTAGGGTGGGTGTGGTGCCATTCAGCCGTGTGCCTTTGGCATAGGTAATGATCATTGGGATTCGGGTGCCGTCCTTGGAGTTAAAAAAGACCTGTTCGGTCTTAAACCGGTTGCCATCAAAGGGTGACTGGGAGGCACGATAAAGGGTTGTTTCACCGCGCTTTGGATCGAGTGCAAAAATGGCCGGCGCAATGCGGTAATTGGTGAATGTAAAATAGAGTGCCTCTTGATCTTTCTCACCGCCAAAGCCTGACGCTGTTCCTAAGTCAGGCAGTTCAATGTTACGGATCATGCGACCTTTGAGGTCGAACTGTGTGACTCGACTGATGGCATCGACCATGTACTCTGCAAAAAGAAATCCCGCGCCTGAACTGGCGTTAAGCACAAACTCCCCCTCGGGAATCACATCGATCCACTGACCGGGATCCGGCAACTGAGGGTCGACGGCGATGACGCGGCCGTTCGGCGCATCTTTGTTGGTCTCAATCAGCAGCAGATTATCGTCACTCTCCAGCAGCGAGCCGTCTGCGGACTCGTCGGCAAAGAGAACAATGAATTCGTCAGTGCCCGACGACAAGTCCTTCACGAACAATCGGTTTCCCGAGGTCGAGTTGGCCGCACTGATGACGAGATAGCGCCCGTCTGCGCCGACATCAGCACCTACGTATCGGTGTTTTTCCTCGTTGGATCCACCAAAGACGAGTTCGTCACTACTCTGGGGTGTGCCGAGCCTGTGAAAGTAAAGCTTGTGCTGATCTGTTTTAGCTGACAATTCACTGCCGTCTGGCTTGTCGTAACTGGAGTAGAAAAAACCGGTGTTACTCAGCCATTCAATACCCGAGAATTTGACGTCGACTAACGGCGGCTCAAGAATCGCCCCAGTTTCCACGTCGCGAATCACAATTGAGCGCCAATCGCTCCCGCCTTCGGACAGTTGGTAGGCGACTCGACTGCCGTCCTCAGAAAAACTGACCCCGGACATGCTGACCGTGCCATCGTCGCTGAATGTATTCGGGTCTAAAAATACCTGCTCGGGTGAATCCTCTGTCTCACGAAAGAGCACGCGCTGATTCTGCAAACCGGAGTTTCGGTAAAAATAGCGCGTCCCACCCGCAAAAAACGGAGCCGTTTCGCGTTCAAAGTTGAGTAGCCGGGCGACGGTCTTTTTGACGTCCTCCCTGAGCGAAATCGCATCAATGAAGTTGCGCGTACTCGTGTTTTGTTGGCTTATCCAGGCTGAGGTATCGTCACTTAAGTCGTCTTCAAGCCACCGATAGGGGTCCGGAACGTCGGTTCCGAAGTAGGTGTCAACGTGGATACCTCGATCAGTCGTCGGCTCTGGGCCTGCAGCGGAGAGGTGCTCAGCATCTCCCGCAGACGTTGCTGTGGGTTGATCACAGCTGGTGAGTGTCGCAATCAGTGCAATAGTAAGGTAGTAGAATTTCATGGTGTGCTCGAGTTGACGGCTAGATGAGGTACTTTAACCTAACTCAACTGTGGTCGAGAAAACGAGATCACGGGTTTCAGGTTCTGTGGCTTGATGAGTGCGTTAAGGCGCGAGGCTGAGCCGAGAGCACGCTGTCGTTCGCCAACTTGCTCGCAAGACGCTTAAAGGCCTGCGGTCGCGAGACTTGGCAGTTGACCGTCTTATTAACGCTCTACCGCGTCGATCGGAAGATCTGTGTCTCAAATAAACTGCGGTTAAATAGATCCAATAACAGCGTGGCTTTTGATCTTAGAAATCATGGGCAACGGTTTCGGTGATTACTTGGTTGTAGAGGCACCTCTGAGTGGCCTCACTCACGATCATAATCCCCATGCCATGCAGTACCGTGGTTTTGGTGACAGTCATCGGGTCGAGCCTGTAAAACTCGCGCACTTCGCCGTTGTGCCACAGCCAAAGCATGACTAATTCTTCTTTGCTCTCGTTTTTCCAGGTCGTCGTTATCGCCTCTCGCGTCCACTGATTTGATTTCAAGAGGGGGCAGGGAGCGCTGTTGAGTATTTTCTGGCTCAACACGTAGGCAGGGAAGTGGCTCGTGTTTTCTTTCGTGACGGTTTTCATAGTGGGCCTTGAGCCTGACGGTCTTTTGACCCTGACTTCTGATGGGGACTCACACGCTAGCCAGTTTTACTGGCGAGAATAAGGCTTATGTCCAACGTTTCGCCAGGAATTTTGTCAATTTGCTCAACCGACAAATTCTCGCCCACCAGCCAACCCATGATCGACTTCATATCCACACTCACCGGTAGCGTTGTGGTCGACTTCACCTCGTGCGGTGTAAAAGCCACGACCAATAGACGACCGCCCTTTTTCAAGACCCGCGTGGCCTCCTGAAACAAGACTTTCGGGTTGTCAGCAAAGTAGAGTACTTGGTCGACCGTCACCGTATCGAAACTGTTCGCCGCGAAGCGCATCTGGTACATGTCTTCCTGCCTCACAGAAAGGTGAGTCAGACCGGCTTTCTCTATGGTGTCTCGCGCAACCACTACCATCTTTTTGGACAGATCCACACCGAATCCGCTCTCGGCCAGGGGGCCCACCAGTCGAAGCATACGCCCCGTCCCGGTGGCAATGTCTAACAGATGCCCGACCTCATGGCCGGTGAGTAGTGTATTGAGGTGATCACTAAAGGTTGCTTCATCACCGTGATATTGATGAAGTTCCAACCACTCTGGAACTTCATCTTCAATATAACTCTCCGCCAGTTGTGCCCGCGCTCTTCGAATACCGGCAAGCCGACGGCTGTCCTCTGCGAGCACACTATCTTGCTCGTCAAGACTGTTGAGTAGGGTTGTGAGTATGGTTTTCTGCGGCTCTTGTCGGTTGCCTCTGTAAAAAATGAAGTGCTGCTCTCGAAAGCTTTCCAGTAGCCCTGCATCTTGCAAGATCTTTAAGTGGCGCGAGGTCCGTGGTTGACTGTGTCCTGTAATACGCACGAGATCAGAAACTGTGAGTTCACCTTGACTGCACAACGAAAGGAGCCTGAGCCGGCTGGGATCAGCGACGGCTTTGAGGCACTGGGATAGGGTTTCTACGTTCATGGATATAAAGATATCTTTATGCGTAGATAAAAAATACGGTGAGTGGCGATTTTTCGCGAAACAAACGCTACGCTTAGACCACAAAGTCGGCGCGACGGCGCCGTACCCAAGGGCTAAAACCATTAATACCGAGGTAATACATGCTAAAACTTCACTTTGCACCGCAGTCAAGAGCTGGGCGTATCTTGTGGCTTCTCGAGGAGTTGGCGCTGCCCTATGAGCTTAATGCCATGGCGTTTCATCCGAAAGATTTGAAGTCGGATGAACATCGCAATCGTCATCCACTCGGTCGTATACCGGTGTTGGACGACGGTGACGTGTCGATCTACGAGTCGGGCGCAATCGTTGAGTATGTACTCGCTCGACATAAGGAGGGGGGTCTTAAGCCGTCCGTAGAGAGCCCGATGTTTCCTGAATACCTGCAGTGGTTTCACTACTGCGAAGGGATGGTGATGCCGCCGATGAACACGATCGTCGTGCACACCCTGTTGCTTCCGGAGGATCGACGCGACCCCGTTGTGTTGGGGCAAGCTCAACGACTACTGAATAAAGCGCTGCAGCCGGTCAATGAAGCGCTGGAGGGGCGAGACTACCTCATTGGTGATTTTTCGGCGGCCGATATCATGCTGGGACACGCGTGTTTCATGAGCAACCGCATGGGCTGTGTGTCAGACGACATGCCGCACCTCAAGGCCTATGTGCAGCGAATTACCGAGCGTCCAGCATTCCAGACCGCGATTACTGCGTAATAAGTGCAGCGACGCGCGTTGTCGCCAAGAATTTTACTGATTTTTAAACGAACCAAACGAACGGGTGGGAAAGGCGATTGTGTTTAGTAGAGCGTTAATAGGTATTGGGTTAAGTGCAACGCTCGTCGCGTGTGGCGGCGGGGGTGGCGGAAGTTCCAGTCCGGCGAGCCCAATAGCGGGCGGCGGTTCTGGATCGGGTGGTGGGTCCTCCACTGATGCCTGTGGGGTTGCGGCACAAATTGAGTTCGTGGAAACGGTCGCAACGAGTTACTACTACTGGTACGACGAGCTCGCAGACGTAAGTGCGAGCGACTATTCAAGCGCCTCGGACTATTTGGCCGCGATTATGCGACCCGTTTGGTGTGACGCGGTAGATGCACCGGGTAATTGCCAGAGCACAGGGCGCGATCCTGGCTTCTCGTACATGACCACCATTGAAGAGGATACGCAGCGTTTCACGTCAGGCGCGTTCTACGGTTACGGTGTGCGGTACCGCATTATTGACAACAATTTCTATTTTGCAGATTCCTACGAAGGGGGGCCGGCTCATAACGCGGGAGTTCGCCGCGGTCAGCGCTTACTGGCGGTCGATCGCGGACAAGGATTTGAGACTTGGGAAGCGCTGGTGGCGCGCAGTGCCGAGCTTCCAGAGGCGGTTTTTGGCCCTCGTGGGGAGCTTCAGACGACGACGTTCCGTGTTGAGTATGACGGGGTTGTCAGTGAATTCTCAGTTACTACAGCAGAGACCTCAACACCCCCGATTGCCGGAGAGCCGCAACTGATTGCTCGTGCGGGCGGCGCTCCCGTGGGCTACCTCAATTTTAGAACGTTTATCGATGCGGCCGAACAACCCCTGCGCGACGCTGCAGAGACGTTCGCTAATGCAGGCGTCACCGACTTGGTCATCGACCTGCGTTACAACGGTGGAGGACTGGTCCGGGTTGCCGAAACCCTGCTGAATTTGTTGGCGGGGGACACCGCGAACGGTGAGTTGAGCTACATTATAAATCTCAATGACAAACACCAAAATGAAAACAGTACGGCGGATTTCCGATCGCTCAATGAAACCTTCTCGCCGCTTCGTATTGCCTTTATTACAACAGGTGGCTCAGCCTCTGCCAGTGAACTCATTATCAACGGACTTGACCCCCATATTGAGGTCGTCTTGGTGGGCTCAGAGACTTCGGGTAAGGCGGTGGGGCAAAGCGCATTTGATCTGGACGCTGACGCCTGCGAGACCCGCTTTCGTCTTATCGCCTTCGAAATTCAAAACGGTGAAGGTCAAGGCGGTTACTATACCGGGCTTGCAAGCACCGGTCGGTTTACGCTTTACGATGCAATAGACGACGCAACTCGACCGTTTGGCGACGTTCAAGAGGCCTCGCTACAAACCGCATTGGCGTGGTTGAACGGGACCCTTGAGAAAGGCCCCAGTCAGCAAGCAAAGCGTTCGACACCGCCGCTGGGCGTGGCCGGGTTTGAGGCATCGTGGGGAGCAACAGAGCAACCCCCGCTGAATCCAGATGGGAGCGTTCGCGCGTTCTAGTCCGCGTCTTGAGTGATGGGTTAGGCATTTGCGGTATTCACGGCGTCTAAAAGTCGGTGTAGCCTCAACTATCGATTTTTTTAATGTTCTGGGTGATGTAAATGAGTGATGCGGGAAAGGTTTTTCAAGAGATTGTTAACGAGCGCAGGTCTATTCGGGCCTTCAAACAGGACCCCGTTAGCCGCGAAACCATAGCCAGCGTGTTTGGGCCGGCGCTTCGAGCCCCCAGTAACTGCAATACCCAACCTTGGTTCGTTCACATTGTCACGGGTGCGAAACTTGAGGCGTTAAGAGAGGCATTACCTGCCGCCTTCGCCTCAGGCGATGTGGCGCCTGACTTTCCCTATGACGGTGTTTACGAGGGCGTTTACAAAGACCGTCAATATGGTGCGGCAAAAGCACTTTATGACGCCTTGGCCATTCCTCGTGAGGAGAAAGCAAAGCGTCAGGAATGGTTTTTAGGAAACTTTCGATTCTTTGAGGCACCCGCAGTCGCGTTTTTTATGCTCCCAGAAGGCTTCGGTCTGCGCGAAGCCTGCGATTTAGGCATGTTTACTCAAACGGTCATGTTGGGTCTGACTGCACAGGGACTGGGCTCGTGTCCGCAAACTGCCCTGGGATTCATGGCGAAACAAATTCGCCAAGTGATCGAGGTTCCCGACGAGCACCGGCTCATGTTCGGCATGTCTTTTGGCTATCCGCTCGACACACCCATTAACGAAGTCGTCACGGACCGGACAGATCTGGAATCAGCGATTACGTTTCACAGCGAGTAACCGCTATTGAGGCGGGCGTGGTATGAAGCCCGACACCTCCAGCTGAAATCCAGAGATGGCATTAAACTTAATGGGAGCCGACATGACGTTCATGTTGGTGACTCCCAGATGCCTCAAAATTTGCGCCCCGGTACCGATGACTCTGTAGTTTCTGGGTGGCGCCTCGACTTCCGCTTGGCCCGCAAGCTCAGCAATATTGCGCATAATGGCTTCCGGAGATTCCCAACCCCCCAGCATGACGACCAGTCCCCGACCCTGCTCGGCGATAAACGCCATGGCCGATTCGTATGACCAGCCCTGAGAGCCCTGAGGCAATTTTGTGCCTAAAACATCACGTAGGGTGTTAATGGGTTGAATTCGCACCGGTAAATCGGGTCCCGTGAGGTCACCCTGGTGGAGCGCGTATTGAATTTGACCGTCGACTAAATCTTCAAATGTGGTCAGTGTGAATTTGCCCCACTGCGTATCAATTGGAAATTCGCCCGTACACCTGACGGATTGCTCGTGCAGTGCACGATACTCGATAAGATCTGCAATGGTTCCGATGCGTAGATTGTGCTTTTTTGCAAAGACCTCAAGCTCAGGCCTGCGCGCCATGGTGCCGTCCTCGTTCATGATCTCAACGATTACAGCCGCTGGCTCGCAGCCCGCCATTCGTGCGAGATCCACACCGGCCTCAGTATGTCCTGCTCGCTGAAGTACGCCACCTGGCTTGGCGACTAAGGGAAAAATATGCCCCGGTTGTGCGATGTCTGCCGCTTTCGCATCCGACCTTACAGCCTCCAAAATCGTATGCGCACGCTGCCTGGCGCTCACGCCAGGGCCTACCGCATGAGTCGCATCGATCGACACAGTAAAGTTCGTTTCGTGCTGTGAGCGATTGTCGCGAACCATCAGTGGAATACGCAGCTGACGCGCACGCTCCGCCGTAATCGGCATACAGATCAGTCCGCAGGCTTCACTGGCAAAGAAATTAATAATCTCCGGAGTGACTTTTTCGGCAGCAATAACAAGGTCGCCCTCATTCTCTCTGTCTTCGTCATCCATGAGGATGACCATTTTACCTTCACGGATGTCGTCCAAAATATCGGGGACGGTGTCGAGCGCCATGTTATTTCTCCTGGCTTAGCACATCTCAATTGCAACAGCGGTTGCCTCTCCACCCCCGATACAAAGTGCAGCAATACCGCGCGCTTTGCCGTAGTGATGAAGTGCATGCATAAGGGTGACGATGATTCTGGATCCTGTTGAGCCAATAGGGTGGCCTTGGGCACAAGCGCCGCCATGAACATTCACTTTTTCATGATCCAGTCCATGCGTTTTCGTCGCGAGCATGGTGACCATAGCAAATGCTTCATTAATCTCCCAGAGATCTACGTCATCGGTAGACCAACCGGTTTTATTCAACAGCGACGAGATGGCATCGACAGGGGCTAACGTGAACTCTTCGGGAGCACGACTTGATCGCGCATGCGCAATAATTCGGGCCATGGGCTTCAAGCCGAATTCTTGAACAGCAGACTCACTCGCCAGAACCAGTGCACTGGCACCGTCAGAAATCGAACTTGCGTTGGCTGCGGTGATGGTGCCGTCCTTTGTAAACGCTGCGCGAAGACTTGGAATTTTGTCGATGCGCCCTTTATGCGGTTGCTCATCATCGACAACGCTAATTGTTTCTCGACGCGTTTTGACTTCAACGGTCGCCGTCTCGGCTTTCAAAAGACCTTGCTCGATCGCCATCTGGGCTCGGCTGAGGCTTTGAATGGCGAACGCATCCATCGCTTCACGGGTAATCCCGTGATCATCGGCGGTCTTCTGCGCGAACGTTCCCATGGCTGCGCCTGTGTAGGCGTCTTCAAGACCGTCTATGAACATATGATCGTAAATGCTGGTATGACCAAGACGTTGACCGGCACGCCCTGTCGGCATGAGGTGCGGCGCATTAGACATACTTTCGAGCCCACCGGTGACTGCAACCCTGTTGGTGCCGGCACGAATGCTGTCGATTCCGAAAATAGTGGCTTGCATGCCGCTTCCGCAGGCTTTGTTGACAGTCACTGCGCCGACGTCGTCTGGAAGTCCGGCATTGCGCGCCGCTTGCCTGGCAGGACACTGCTTTAGTCCGGCGGGAAGGACACAACCCATAAAGACCTCGTCGACCGATGCAGCGCTGACGCTTGCGCGTTCTACGGCGGCCCGAATGGCCGTACTGCCGAGGTCGGTCGCAGGAACCGCCGCTAAGTCACCCATGAGTCCGCCCATAGGCGTTCTGGCACCGCTTACAATGTAAATCGCCTCTGACATGGCCTTCCTCGTTGTTCTCAAAACGTTGTGGGGGGGGGATTAAGCCACAGCCAAAGTGGGGTCACAATGCAGAGTCGCACTCAAATCGTTGAAAAGACTTTGCCTCGCACAGCTTTACGATATTCCGACGGACTTAAGCGGTTTGATTTTTTAAACTGGCGTGCGAAGTGCGCAGAGTCGCTGACACCCACTTCAGCGGCGATTTCCGTGATCGATAGATTAGTGGTCCTTAGCAGCGATTCGGCCTCGGACAGCCTTAGGTTCAGTAGGTACTGCCAGGGTGATGTGCCCACGGCGCGTTGAAAACGACGTGTCAGTGTCCGCTCTGACAACTGAAATTGTTGAGCGATACTGGACATAGACAGTGGGCTGGCGAGCTTTTCCTGCATGAACAACTGCAGATCCAACACCACTTCATCGCGGTGTTCTTGGAGTACGTGAGAGCCCAAAAGGGTTGACTTGAAGCGTCGACGGATCTCTGGCGAAAATTGATTCTCCACATGTCGTGCGACTTCAGCGTCGTAAAATATTCCCATGAGGTAAACCAGTAGGTCACTGATTGAGTTAACGCTGCCGGCGCAGTAGAGTTTGTCTGACTGGACAATGAGTTGGTCGCGCCGCAGGTCGACCTTGGGGTAACGCGTTGCAAATTCCTCGAACCAAAACCAGTGTGTTGTCGCAGGCCTATTGTTGAGCAAACCCGTTTCGGCGAGAAGAAAACTACCGGTCCCTACAGCCGCGACAGCGGCTCCCTGCTTAATCGTTTTCTTAATAAATGGGACCAAAGAAGGGTGTCGGGCGAGTACGCGTCGAGGGTCTCGCCAGACCGCTGCAATAACGAGTAGATCCAGCTGCCCGGCTTCATTGATGCTTTGAGTATTGATGGTTAAGCCACCGCTGGTCGTCACTGGGCCACCGTCTGGGGACAGCAGTTGCACAGCACCTCGTGATCCGAGACTGTGCCCTGTGACTTGCGCGGCTGCCATGGCGAGTTCCATCGGCAGCGTGACGGAGCTTGCGAGTGCGAAGTCGTGAATTAGCGCCGCAATTTTCGGGATGCGAATTTTTTCCGTCTGTTTTTTCATGATTTACGTCTTAAAAATACAAATGCTAGCGCGTCTTGAATTTACAATCCAGAGACATCTGTAATGCTGACGGTAGAAAAACATGGCGAAGTTGCCTGTGATTGTTGCTTCTGGTGGTGTGAATACGGCGGGGAGAACATCCCATCGACACGCCCATAATCGATTGGTGTTTGACGCGCTTGGGCGCTCGGAACAGCAAAAAACATTGGCTGCACTCTCGAGCATGATGGACGCTTCAGAGGGCGATGACATCCTTGCTGGGACGTTAGTGCGCAAGATTGCTCGGGACTATTTTGACCCGGCGGCCGTCCCCACGAACCTTCGGTTTCTCGTCGATGACGTTCACGGGGTCGTTAATCTAAGCCCAGACGGCTTTGCAACATCACGTTCGAGCGATAGCCTTCGTGGGCTATCGTCAGGCGAGACTATTTTCGTGGCCTCAGAGCGCCCCTTTGAGGTGAGCGTTGCGGGTCAGTTACCCACAGGCTTTGACCCCGCCGCACTTTATACGTCTCGGAATCACCCTCGTGGTCTGCAAATGTCTATTTTTGCCATGTCCGATGCGCTCGCTGACTTAGGGATTGATTGGGACCAGCTCACCGCAAATCTAGCGCCCGATGCGGTCAGTGTTTATGTGTCGAGTTCCATGGGGCAGCTCGACGACGCAGCAACCGGTGGGATGCTGACGGCATCGCTTCGTGGGGAACGTGTGACCTCGAAGCATTGCCCGTTAGGTTTTGCAGAAATGCCGGGTGATTTCCTAAACGCCTACGTGTTGAAGTCGCTAGGTCATACTGGGCCAGCGCTTGGGGCCTGTGCGACGTTTTTATACAACTTACAGCGGGGTGTTGAAGATATTCGTTCGGGCCGCGCTCGAGTCGCGGTCGTCGGAGCCGCTGAGGCGCCTATTCTTCCATCGCTGATGGACGGTTACGTGGCAATGGGGGCTTTGGCGACTGACAAAGGACTGCGAGCGCTGCAGGGGCTCAGTGATGACGCGGCAATACATCATGGGTCAGCTTGCCGCCCGTTTGGAGTGAACTGTGGTTTTGTTATTGCCGAATCAGCGCAAATTCTGGTGCTTATGGATGACGAGCTCGCACTGGAGCAGGGCGCGCCAATCTTAGGTGCTGTCCCTTTTGTATCGGTGCATGCGGACGGTCCGAAGAAGTCGATTCCTGGACCAGGTCCGGGCAATTACCTGACCATGGCCCGTGCTGCACAGGCGGCTCGCGACATTGTCGGAGAGAAATCGTTTCAGTCAGAAGGGCTGGTGATGGCTCACGGGACGGGCACCCCTCAGAACAGAACGACAGAGTCGGCGATTATGAGTACCGTCGCTGAGGCATTAGGTGTTGATGACTGGCGTGTGGCCGCGGTCAAAGGCCACACGGGGCATTCGTTAGGTGCGGCAGCGGGTGATCAGCTATCTGCCCTGTTGGGTATCTGGGAGTCTCAGTGGATTCCGGGTATCGGAACCATTCCCAGTCTTGCACCCGATGTGCACACGGACCGTTTGAGCTTTTTACTGGACAACACGCCTACGGATCGCTGTACTTACTCGCTGGTGAACAGTAAGGGCTTTGGGGGGAACAATGCGACTGCGACAGTTCTGAGTCCCGATACGTCTCACGCTGTTCTCAAAGGTTTACATGGCGCCCGCGCGATCGAGGCGTGGCGCGAACGTCATGAGCGTACCCAGAAAGAACGCATGGATATTGAGTCGGCGCGGCTATCAGGGGACTGGCAACCGTTGTATCGTTTCAACGACGGTGTGCTCGATGACGACGATATAAAGGCAGTGGAGGGGATGTTGACGCTGGGTGATGTCAGTATTGATACGCAGACGAGACTGATGCCGGATAAATGGCAGCTCGATACTTAATAATTTTAGGATAGGTCACTTTAAATGATGAGCACCGATGTGAATTCTCTCCTGGAGCTGCTGACCGACCGCGTTTCTCATAGCGCGTTGGGCCTTCCTGGCCCTGCGCCGGATCAAATTACCGACATTGTTCGCGCAGGCATGCGAGCGCCTGATCATGGACTGCTGCGACCCTGGCATTTCGTTGTCATTGAAGGCGATCGTCGGGAACATCTGGGGACTGTGCTTCAGAACAGTTTACGACTTCGTGGTGTCACCGATGAGTCGCAATTGGCTAAAGCACTGAAGGCGCCAGAGCGTGCACCCACAATTATTGCGGTCATGCTGCAGTACAAGAACCACCCCAAGGTCGAGCGTAATGAACAAATTGGTTCTGCGGCTGCAGCGGCCTATGCCATGTCGCTGGCCTCAAACGCGCTGGGTTTCGGCTCGATGTGGCGAACGGGCGTGTATGCGACTGATCCGAGTGTGGTCGAGGCGCTTGGCGGTGGTGCGCAAGATGAAGTCATTGGCTTTTTGTATCTCGGAACGAGAGAAGGGCCATCAAAAAAGCTTCCGGCGCTTGACCCGACTGACTTCATGACGCATTTTTAGCACTCTTTGGGGAGTGTTCTAATGCGGTTGCTACGGTCGGTCTGGTGTCAGTTTGTTTTGATTGGCGTGGTTCTGTTTGTCTTAGATCGAGCACTGTTTCCTGAGCCAAAACCGATCATTGGGCCCCCTAATGCTGAGCGTGTTGCGCTGCAAGTGCAGGCGTTGACCCAACTTCAAGGCAAGCCGCTCTCCACGGCGCAGCAACAGATGATCAAAGCGCGTGAACTCAGGGATGAGCTTCTTTTTATGGAGGCTTTGCACCGTGGATTCATAGAAGACGATCTGGTTGTTCAGCGCCGTCTTATTCGGAACATGCGGTTTATGGATCCGGAGCAAGACGCTGAGGACTCGGAATTACTCACGCGAGCGCTAGAGCTGCGCCTTCATCTTGCTGATGAGGTTATTCGCCGGCGAACGGTGCAGGTCATGGAAACCTTGATCGTCGCGAGTCGCGGCGAGTCATCGATTTCAGAGGCGACGTTAAGGGCGGCATATCAGTCGCAACTTGACCTGTTCGAGGAGCCAACACGATACAGTTTCAGTCACGTTTTTCTTCGCAACGAGGCAAGTCAGACACGTGTTGAGCAGCTTGTCACCGCACTCAGCGAGGGCGCAAGTCTGGCTGACGCGCGCGCGTTGGGTGATGTCTTTTTAGCCGGCTATACCTTTAAAGACCGGAGTCTTGCGGAGATTTCACGGCAATTTGGCGATGGCTTTACGCAGCGTTTTTCTGTCAAGGCCGAACGTTTGGGCCAGTGGGTGGGGCCGCTTCAATCGATTTTCGGAAATCACTGGGTTTGGGTAGAAGACATCGCTGAAAGTCGCGTCAAACGGTTTGATGAGGTCGCTCAGGACGTGGCACGAGACATCCGGCGAGATCGAGACCGCGAGACTATAGAAAATTGGGTGGATGCGACACTTGCGGGTTATGAGGTGCTGCTGTGAGACGATGTTTGACGGTTCTGCTGCTACTCGTCACGCCGCTGATTGCCGAGGCACACCGCTTTGCGCCATCAGCCCTTGATGTGCGAGCACTGTCTAACGGCGAAATCTCTGTTGTTTGGAAAACGCCGGTTCAAGCGACATCAAACGTGCCAATGCTACCTGTGGCGCCTGAGAGTTGTGACGTAATTTCTGAAACGCCTTGGTTTCCGGAGGGGACCGGGAAGGTCCTACGACAACAGTGGTCGTGCGGTGGTGCATCACTTGAAGGTCTGGTGCTGAGCGTTTCAGGACTGGCTGCTAATCAGTCGTCGGCGGTCGTGTCGGTGAGGCCCCACCCCGACGTATTCTTTCAAGAAGTCCTCACGGTCCAAAATCCAGAGTTTCTAGTGCCGGCTCAGCGCTCTTCCCTGTCGACGGCGCTGCATTACTTGTGGCTTGGTGCTGAACACATTGCGGTCGGTACAGACCACCTGTTTTTTGTCGCGGGTCTTTTGTTACTGGTCGGGTGGGGAAGACAGTTGTTTTACACTGTCACCGCATTCACCGTGGGTCACAGTGTGACCTTGGCGCTGGTATCGCTGGGCATTGTCGCTAATCCCGAGTCGTTAATTGAGTGGCTCATTGCCGTATCCATTTGGGTGCTCGCCTTAGAGCTATCGAGGCCTGGGCGAGAGAGCAGGCTTTGGCAACGGCCCTGGTACCTCGCAGGCGGATTCGGTCTACTTCACGGCATGGGCTTCGCTGGGGCTCTGGCGGAGACTGGACTACCGCAACTCTACCTGCCGACCGCATTGCTGTTCTTCAATCTGGGGATTGAGGTGGGCCAGCTAGCGTTCATTGCACTGTTGACCGGCGTTGGCCTAGTGGTGACTCGCTTCAGCTGGGCGACGTGGCTGTCACGGGCGCCGGTTTACATTCTCGGCGCCGTTTCGACGTTTTGGGTGCTCGACCGAACCAGCGCTTTGTTTGGATAACCTGCTCAGTCAGGGTTTCCAGGCCATTTCGACATAGGGACTAAAGGATGAAGCGCAATAGCAACGCCTTCTTCGATATGGCTTTCATTGCCCAGAATTTCGCGGCGACGAATAAATCCTGAACCGCTGCGAACGTCAACAGCCTCATTAAGGGCAATGCCGCCTTCTCCGCTGAACAAAAGTTTCAGGTCGGCATTAAAGACAGAGACACGAACTGTGGTCGCTGCAACAGGTACGCCCCAATTGAAGTTAACCGACACGCCATCGCCGGCGCCTTGTGTCGGGGGCTTTCGGCTCACGCCATCCCAACGTGCGACACGGTTTACCCCCTGTGTAAAGTAAACGTCTTTTTCCAAGAGATCGGTGAAGACAAGAGCGTCTATCTTCGAGCTTTCCATAATCTGGTCACGCACAGTTTGGACAATGCGAGAAAATGTTTTCCCGTTGACACGCCCTGTCGTGGGGTCGACTGGATTACCGTACATCGATACTGCGTTTCGCCATCGCTGTGAAAACTCTCTTGAGGGCACGACTTCCCAGCCGTGACGCGCAAGCGCTGCGGCGACTACAACGTCGACCGACTTTTCTTTTTTCTGCATGTACTTTCGTGACGGTGACCCTAGGTTGATGTCTGCGATCACGACGCGTTTTATCTGGGCGGTGGTCAAGGCCTCCTGGTCGATCGAATTAGTTGGCGTGGTCGGGTTGTAACCGCCACCAGAAACAGGCCCTGATGCGCAGCCGTTAAGCAGTGCGAGACCGGTCAACACAGCGGTAAAATAAATGCTCAAAGTACGTTTATTAGTAGTGGACACGGTATTCCTCATAGCGGCGACAAAGAAGTAAGCTGGCGTGATCGTAACAAAGGAGAACCACGAGTGGCAGACCATTTAAACGTTAGATCGACGGGGCAAGGCGATCGTGCGGTCGTGTTACTGCACGGTTTGTTTGGTTCGGGCAATAACTTAGGTCAGTTAGCACGTGGCCTCAGCCATGGTTTTCGTGTCTTTAGTGTCGACTTGCCTGATCACGGCCGTTCGAGTTGGCTTGAAAGGTCGTCTGTTGCGACGTATGCCGAGCGAGTTGCCCAATGGATGGACTCTGAGAACCTGAGAGAGGTCTTGCTGGTGGGTCATTCCCTGGGGGGTAAAGTAGCCATGCAGATGGCCCTCATGCGCTCAGACCTGGTTCATAAGCTCATCGTGTTGGACATCGCGCCAAAGGCCTATGAGCGTCGTCACGACCCTGTTTTTTTAGCCTTGCGCTCAGTAGAGGACGGTCGTGTGGGCACACGGCGCGAAGCACGGGAGCTCTTGTTGCGTCACCTGGACGAGCCTCAGGTGGCCGACTTTCTCCTGACAAGCGCAGTGCTTTCTGGTGAGGGCTTTCTTCGTTGGCGTTTTAATCTTGCGGGCCTCGAGTCGGGCTACGTTTCTATTCTAGCGGCGATTAGTGTGGGGCAGGGTGAGGCGCTGTGCTTCGATGGCCCTGTGCTCTTCATACGCGGTGCGAATTCCGACTACGTTCCCACCGACGCAAAGATAGCTTTCGCGCCGCTTTTCAAGCGCCTTCAGATGGTTACCGTAAAGAATGCGGGGCACTGGCTGCACCAAGAGCAACCGGAAACAGTGCTCACGATTGTTCGTCGCTTTTTCGCACCATAAACGTGCGTCTTTTGAGATCAAAAGTGTCCACAGAACCTGTGGATAATTTGGTGGGTAATTTGTTCGTTGGCGCCAGAAACCCTTTGTCTATTGGGTCGTTCTCAGATTGGTTAAAAATTAACCACTAGCTAATTTATCAATAAAATCAATAAGTTGTGTATCATTTGTAAAGCGATTTGAAGGGACTGACGACTAAGTAGGGTTAAACGAGGAGCCGATAGCCCGATGTGAATAAGATATTTTCATGAGTCAATAGGTTTTACAAAAAATATTGTTTTTTTTTTGACACGGCGCGCCGAAATAGCATCGTTTTCGGTGGGCTACTGGCCTCGGTAAACGCAGCCAACAGTGCATGTTTCACGAATCTCGACCGCACAAAGCTCAGCAAGCCTCGGTTTTAAATGATTCCAGATCCACTTAGCGAGATTTTCGCTGGTTGGATTTTCGAGACCTTTAACGTCGTTGAGATAATAGTGATCGAGTTGATCGAGAAGCGGGGCGAATGCTCCCTTTATGTCATCAAAATCCATGACCCAACCCGTTTCAGGATTTACTTCACCGTCGATCGTCAGACGCACAAAGAAAGAGTGACCGTGTAGTCTCGCGCAGGGGTGTCCCTCGGGAACGAATGGGAGCCGGTGTGCCGCTTCAAAACGAAAGTCTTTGTAAAGTTCCACGGTGGATACTCGAGCTGTTCATTAAAGCGCGGAGTTTACACAAGTTGCGGATATCTCGTTACATAATTGAAAAAAATGCAGGGGAATGAGTGAAAGGCAATTGACACTAAAGCAGGCGTCTCTATAATCGCCACGTCTTTCGGGGGTGATTAGCTCAGCTGGGAGAGCATCTGCCTTACAAGCAGAGGGTCGGCGGT
>ERZ891134.233-NODE-233-length-47766-cov-6.249942_pt1 | contig 47766 bp, 44 predicted proteins | sample MGYA00520888_ERZ891134 | MGnify/ENA primary metagenome ERZ891134 (study PRJEB32303, sample SAMEA104408692) | aquatic metagenome | biome: Brackish water; feature: Coastal; material: water | place: Baltic Sea | collected 2014-10-23 | depth 10 m ... | reverse complement strand
AATCCCTCCTTCTCCGCCATCCAAAAATAGGCCTCCTTTGTGGAGGCTTTTTTTTGGATGAATGAAAAGGAGGACAGATGAGAACCCTGGGTTCGATAAAGCGCGACCTAAGGAGCGTTTTAGACGGTATCGCTTCTGGCGTCTCCTTTGGGTAGTAAAAGCCACCCGCAAGTTGGACCAAAGGGATGAACAACTCACTTGTCAAAAGTGAAGCTAGGCGGCTTCGTTTATGGCGCCATAAACAATATTTCTAATTTGCCCTCGAAAGTTAAATGTTGAGGACGGTATGAGTTGAGTCATAAAAATAACGAAGAGCTCTTCCGCTGGATCGATCCAAAAATGGGTAGATGCATATCCCCCCCAATAAAAGTCCCCCTCGCCAACAGTGCCAGATGCCACGGCGTCTATTGTGGAGGCAAAACCTAAGCCAAACCCGACGCCCTCGTTACTGGTTTCAGAAAAACCACCTATTGCCATTTGCGCGAGGCTCCTGCCGCCCAAATGGTTTTGAGTCATCAGTTTTAGCGTGTTGCGGCCTATGAGTTGCTGGCCTTTGTAGTTCCCGTTGTTCACAAGCATGGTGCAAAACTTGGCATAGTCATCCACTGTGCCTACCAGACCCCCTGCGCCAGACGGTCCTATAGGTCGATATCGATAGTCGCTTTCTGCAGGGTCATCTTGGAGCTTCAACCGCTTGTCTAAGCCTCTGACATAACAGGCGGCGAATCGCGGTAGCGCTGAGTCAGCGACCGAGAAATCAGTGTCATGCATTTCTAAGGGTTCAAAAATTCGCTCCTTGAGAAACTCATCGAAGGGTTGCCCTGAGATTAATTCAACGAGATAGCCGCAAATATCGGTAGCCAACGAGTAACTCCATCGAGTGCCTGGGTCGTAAAGCAGAGGCACCGATGCTAATTTTTCAGCGAGGTCTTGCAGCGTGTCAGACCTTGTTCTCGTCACACCTGCCGCTTGGTAAGCGGCGTCGACCGGTAGCTCCATACCCGGCAGTAAACCACCGTAAGTTAAGCCAGCGGTGTGAGACAGTAGATGTTGTACGGTCATTGGCGTTTTAGGTGGGCGGGTCGTGATTGCATCGCCGCTACCTTCTAGCCATACCTGCTGGCCCGACCAGGAGGGTATGAATTTAGCCACAGGATCACTGAGCTGAAAGCGACCTTCTTCAAAAAGCATCATCAGGGCTATAGAGGTGACCGGTTTGGTCATAGAGTAAATACGAAATATCGTGTCGTCGCGCATGGGTAAATTGCGTTCAACATCCATTAACCCCAGCGTTAAAGAGGTTGCAGTACATCCTTTTCTCGCAACCAGCAAGCGGCAGCCCGGTATCTTTCCCGGGGTAACATAGTGCTCTTGCAAATGTGCTTGTAGCCGGTCGAGCTTGCGTTTTGAGAAGCCGGCGCGGCTAGGGTTGAATTCCATCATAAGGCGTAACGTCTCCTGCCAATGTGCTTACCAGGCGCAGAGTATTTGCGCGTGGTGACAGATTACACGATCTTAAGCGCTTAAGACCCGCAGTAATCTTGCAGATCCGGTTGATCATCTTAGTAACGCTTGCCGCGTTTATGCTACACAGAACCTTCGATATCCCTCGGGTATTTCCTGAGAGCATCCATGCAAGGTGTTTGTCAGCGTGCTTTAGCAAAGGTGCTTTTGTCACAGGAAAGCTGGATAATTAAGGCGTGTCCCTCACTCTGGAATTACTGTGTTTTTAGGCCGTTGTTTCCCGACCATTAGCCCCTCCATTCGGGGTTTCCTGACTGTTCAAATGGTACTTTGTGGGGTGTTTTCTAGTAACCTCAGCGCTGATGTTCCCGAGATATCTCAAGGTGTCGCGTCGTGTATAACCGCATTGGCGCAACCGGTTAGCGACTTTTCCGCTTTGCCCTCGTCCTTTAGCATGGTCACTTGGAATATAGAGAAAGGGAGTGACCCTCGGTGGTTGGAAGACTTGCAGGTTTACCAATCTCTGCCGCATTTAATACTGCTTCAAGAAGCTTATACCCCCAGTCCTTTTGTTAGTTTAGTAGGCTCCGTAGTTTATGAGAGCTTCTCACCGGGTTATCAGACCCGCGTTTTGCAGACAGGCGTGATGACTATCGCAAGCGTGATGCCTCAGCTCCACTGCGCCCTAACCGCTTATGAGCCCTGGCTGACAACGCCTAAAGCAACCACCGTAACTCGGTATGGCTTGGCTAAAAGCACGCAGTCGCTTCTGGTAGTAAATACCCACATGGTCAATTTTGAATGGGGTGTAACAGGGTTTAGTCAGCAATGGGCGGAAATTGAGCAGATACTGCAGCTGCACGATGGCCCCCTGATTGTTGCTGGAGATTTCAACACCTGGAGTCTAGACAGAATGGCGATTGTAGAGGGGCTTGTGTCGCGACATAACCTGCAAAGTGTCTCTTTTAATCCCGATTCCCGAACTTCTTTTTTTGGTTTGCCGCTGGACCATATTCTCACCCGAGGCCTGTCTGTTACTAAGGCGAATGTTCTCCCTTTCAGTAGATCAGATCACAACAGTTTATGGTCTGAACTTCACTTGGACTAAGCCGATAATAAAAGGCATTTAAAGCTCCACTGACGTCTATAAGATCTAGACGGCGTTGACTCGCGTAATAATTGAGCCGTACTTACTCACAAGTACGCGAGGGGAAGCGAAATGCAAAGGAATATAAGCGGGCTTGAGCGTGTGCTCCGGCTCCTTCTTGGTTTGGGAGTTTGTACTGCAGTGCTGCTATCAGGCCACAAAAATCTAGCCGACAGTGTGCTGTTACTTGTTGGTTTTTTTCTGGTGCTCAACGCTCTAACTGCACGCTGCTATCTGTGGCGTTGGCTGGGGATTAATAGCCTCCGTAAATCCGGCAGCTGTGCCATCGAATCCAGCCCTCGCTCGAAAGGTTAGAGTAGCTCGAAATCTTAGCCCAGCGGAGAGTGTGCCTATGCTTAAGCGGTGTCAGTCATCACGCGACTTGCTTGTTAAGGTCGGTCAACAGGCTTCGGGCTGCCATCACAAAACACGCGGTCCCGCTGAGACCCAAGACCAAAGCGCAGAGCATGGCATAGCGTAGATTGTTGTCGCCAAAGACAGTGGCAAAGCTATCACTGAGCAGTCCAACAACTACCGGTCCCAGTCCCAAACCAATCATATTTAAGATGAAAAACAAAATTGCTGACGCCATCGCACGCATTGACGGTGAGACCAAGGATTGGCACATGGCAATACTGGGCCCTAAATACAGCGAATTGAGAATGTTGGCAGGGAACAGAACCAATAAAAGGAGCGTGGCATTCTCACTCATAATCGCATAAGCCATAGGCACAATGGCGAGGCAATTACCGATGATTGGAATCCAGACGTACCAACGCTTGTCTTTGCGTCCCCATCTGTCCGCTAGAAATCCCCCCATAAATGTACCAATTGCCCCAGCGACACCGGATACCAGTCCAAGGGCGAAGCCCACCTCCGCAACAGAAAAACCGTGGCTCCTCATCAAATAGGAAGGGTAAAAGTTACCGTTGCCATAGGCCACAAAGGACGTCATAGCGCATCCAAACGCAATCCACCAAAATGCTTGGCGTTGTTTCAGAGTAGTCATGGTCTCATTTAGGCTCGATTTTGTTGCGTTCTGCCCTAAATCCCAGCGACCCCGGAGTGGCTCTCGCACCAAAAGAAGAACGATGAGCGCGAAAAAGAGTCCTGGAATACCCACAATGAAAAACGCATTGCGCCAGCCATAGGTCTCAGCAATATAACCGCCACCGGCAAAGCCAAAAAGAATGCCCAAATAAATCCCTGCGGTATAAAACGAAAGGGCGGTGCCGCGCTGTTCGGGCGGAAAATAATCGCTGATCATGGAGTGCGCAGGAGGCGACCCCCCAGCTTCGCCCAATCCTACTCCCAGTCGGGCCAGTACGAGTTGACTGTAGCTGCCAACCATCCCTGACAATGCCGTCATGCCGCTCCACAAAGCCAGGGATCCCGCAATAATATTTCGTCGGTTGGACCGATCAGCCAGCCACGCGATCGGTATGCCTGCACAGACATAGATTAGGGCAAAACTAAAGCCAGTGAGCACGCCCAGCTGCGCATCGGACAAGCCTAACTCGGCTTTTATGGGCTCTTGTAAGATGACGAGAATTTGTCTGTCAATAAAGTTAAAGGTATAGACGATGGTGAGCACTACAAGAACCAGCCATCGATAGCGATGGTCTTTAGCGTCTTGATCGGCTTTCGGTACTACAGTCATGATTGAGTCTCGCGGCAACAGTGGCCAGGGTTTCGGCTGAACAAAAGCTCAGCAATCCATTGGAATGGCGTTGCAGTCGATATGACAACGAGTTGCTACATCATTTCACAGACCCCTTTATGCACCAAGTTGAAATTACTGTAACCGCACAGATTTCTTCTTGGTAAAACCGGCTCGTGGTATCATTCATCCATGCCAAATACGAAGTCAGACCTTACTCATCTTGATGAAGCAGGACATGCCAGCATGGTCAATGTGGGGATGAAACCCGACACCGAGCGCTGTGCTGTGGCTACGGGTAAGGTTCGAATGAAGGCTGAGACATTGGCGCTGATAGTCGAGGGGAGTCTGCCCAAGGGCGATGTCTTTGCCGTTGCCCGAATAGCCGGTATCCAGGCGGCTAAGCAGTGTTCTAACCTGATTCCTCTTTGCCATCTACTGCTGCTCAACAGTGTGCAGGTCGATCTAAAGCCTGACCCAACGCTTCCCGGAGTTCAAATTTCTGCCACTTGCCGTGTGTCGGGTAAAACGGGCGTAGAGATGGAGGCACTAACGGCGGTATCGGTAGCAGCACTCACACTCTATGACATGTGCAAGGCCGTGGATCGCGGCATGAGCATTGAGGACGTGCGGGTGGAAACCAAAACAGGAGGTGCCAGCGGAACCTGGCAGCGAGGTGACCCATGCTAACTGTGCGATTTTTTTCCTTGATCCGGGAGGCGCTTGATTGCGAACAACTAGAGGTTGCCCATCATTCTGAATTGCAGACGGTGGGCGATTTAAAACGCAGTTTGGCCAATACCGGTGGTGAGCAATGGCGCGAAGCGCTTTACCAGCCCAATGTGGTGCATGCCCTTAACCAACGAGTAGTAAACACCGATCATGTGTTGCAAAACGGTGACGAGGTGGCGTTTTTTCCACCAATGACCGGCGGTTAATATGAGCGTTCTGGTACAAGGGGCACCGTTTATTGTCGAACAGCAACAGGGGATTTTGCTTGCGGAAACCTCTGGTGCTGGTTTGGTTACCTTCACGGGGTATCTGAGAGACTTCAGTGAACAAGGGGCCGTAGAGGCTTTGGAGCTGGAGCACTATCCGGGTATGACGGAGCGTGTTCTGGAGGAGTTGGGTGACACGTCCGCCAATCGCTTCGGGTTACGGGGATGGCGGATTGTGCACCGGTATGGCCGCATAGCGGCGCAAGACCCTATTGTTTGGGTGGGAGTACTTGCAGATCATCGCAACGAGGCGTTTGCGGGCTGTCAGTTTATTATGGACACGCTGAAAACTAAGGCACCATTTTGGAAGAGAGAATTTATGAGTGATGGACGGGTAGTTTGGGTTCAATCTAAATCGGAGGACACCGCACGAGAGAAGTCTTGGCAAGAGTGTGCCTATGAATAGCACCGACTTTCGCAATGCTCTGGGAGCATTTACGACCGGTGTGTGCCTTATCACCGTTGATGACCCTAAGTCCGGCCCTCTAGCATTAACGGCAAATTCATTTAGTTCTCTCTCTCTTACCCCGCCTTTGGTGCTATGGAATATTCAGAACGACTCTGATTGTTTCAGGGAGTACACCGAATGCCTGCATTTTGGCATCTCAATATTGTGTGCAGACCAGCAAGCACTGTCAGGTTGCTATGCCCGAAAAGATAATCACAAAATTGTGGAAGACGATTTCATTGTCGACGAATACGGTGTTCCATTGCTTAAACGCGCGGTCGCACGCTTTAGCTGCAAACTTTACAACTTCTTGGAGGCGGGCGATCACCACATTGTCATCGGTGAGGTTATGACGTTCGACGCTGAAGACCACTCTCCGCTTTTATTTAGTCGCGGGTCTTACGATCAGCTTGCCTCGCGGCCCCATTAAGGATTTTTTGTGAGATTCTGCCCAGATTGTGGAGCGACCACCGAGCGTCGCATTCCCGAAGATGACGATAGAGAACGGGATATTTGTTCTAAGTGCAGCACCATTCACTATCACAATCCTAAAGTGATTGTAGGCTGTATTCCCGAACACCAAGGGAAGATCCTAATGTGTAAGCGGGCCATTGAGCCCCGTTACGGTTTATGGACCCTGCCTGCGGGTTTTATGGAGAACAGTGAGACAACCGCCGAGGGCGCGGCCCGTGAAACCTGGGAAGAGGCTGCGGCGATTGCGACGGAGCCTACGCTGTACAGAATTTTTGATGTGCCTCATATCAGCCAGGTGTATATGTTTTATCGCTGCGGTGTGGAGGGTGGTCGCTATGGGGTTGGGCCAGAAAGCTTAGAGACGGAGCTGGTCTTGCCTGAGAATATTCGATGGGACGAACTCGCATTTCCTGTTGTCAGGGAGCTACTCAAAGAATTTATTGAAGATAGCCACAGGGGTGAATTTCCCGTTCGTCATAGCGTTATTAGCTTGGGCCGGCGTTGATGAATTATGAAGCCCCTCGGTACTTTATAAGCTGTTTCATATAAGAAAAGGTGTGACACGATGACATTTCCTAAAGTTGGCAATTTGGCTCCAACATTCACCCTGCCGGATCAAGACGGCTCGAATGTTAAGCTTCAGGATTTTCGGAACCAGAAGAATGTTGTGGTTTATTTTTACCCCAAAGCTATGACGCCGGGATGCACTGTTCAGGCTGGTGGTCTGCGCGATAGCGCTGCGGAGCTGGCAAAGCGTAATACGGTGGTTTTCGGTATCAGCCCAGATGCAAGCAAGCGGCTAGCAAAATTTTCAGAGCGAGACGGACTTAACTTCACACTCCTTTCTGATGAAGACCATGCCGTAGCCGATAAGTATGGTGCTTGGGGACCCAAGAAGTTTATGGGCCGCGAGTTTGATGGAATACTGCGAACAACTTTTATTATTGGCCGGGATGGTCGTCTCAAGGCGGTACTCGATAAATTTAAAACAAAGAGCCACCACGACGATCTCATAGCCGCGCTCGATGGCTTGGGCCTTGAGTAGGTAATACGATTATTCAGCGGGTGTTCAGGCACTAGCGGCGAAGAGACTTTGCTGCAATGCCTAAGGCCATCTACCTGCAGTACTTCACCAGTAATCACCCGTTGGTGTGTCGAGTTTGTTATTCTAAAGCCTGACTTTTAGTAGCGTTATTCATGCGAATCATTACCTGTAATACAAACGGCATAAGAGCTGCCCAGCGCAAAGGGTTTTTTTCTTGGCTGTCCGAGCAGAATGCCGACGTAATCTGCATTCAAGAGACAAAAGCTCAGGTGCATCAGCTCGACCCTGCCTTGTTTGAGCCTGAGGGCTATCACTGCACCTACAATGACGCGCAACGCCCAGGATACAGTGGCACTGCAGTTTTCAGCCGGGCGAAACCTAAGAACCTAGTGACCGAACTAGGATGGGAGCCCATGGACTCCCAGGGGCGGTACCTGCAAGCAGACTTTAAAGGGCTGAGCGTGATCTCACTGTACGTGCCCTCGGGTTCTAGTGGCGAAGAGGCACAAGACCGTAAAGAGATTTTTATGGAGAAATTTCTACCGCATTTGCAAAGCTTAAAGCGGAAGCGGAGAGAGTTCATTATTTGCGGTGACTGGAACATCTGCCACAGAGAGATTGACTTGAAGAATTGGCGCGGCAACAGAAAAAACTCTGGGTTTTTACCCCACGAGCGGGCTTGGCTTGATCGGGTTTTTGACGAGGTCGGCTGGGTCGATGTCTTTCGTCGCATTAACCCTGATCCAGATCAGTACACCTGGTGGTCTAATCGAGGCCAAGCCTGGGCGAAAAATGTCGGTTGGCGACTCGATTATATGCTTTGTACTCCCGGAGTTGCCGCGCTGGGCACTTCTGCGAGCATCTACAGAGACGAACGCTTTTCAGATCACGCGCCGCTCATCATCGATTTCGATACTGAAATTGAAGCGTGACTGCAGCGACAAGAATTTTATTAACAAACATTTTGATTAGGAGATAACTATGTTCATATCTAACGCTTATGCGCAATCTGGGGGGGCAGCCCCCGCCGGCGGTGAATTCATGCAGATCGGCTTTTTGATTGTCTTATTTGCCCTGTTTTATTTCCTCGCGATCAGGCCGCAGCGAAAGCGCCAAAAAGAACATACGGACATGATTTCTGCTTTGAAAAAAGGTGACGAGGTAGCCATGTCCTCGGGCATGTTGGGCAAGGTAACTGCACTTGATGAAAACTACCTCACCCTTGGGGTTTCAGGAGGGCTCGAACTTAAGTTTCAGCGAGTACACGTGAACGCCATTTTGCCTAAGGGCACGCTGAAATCCGTGGGCACCGAGTAAATTCCCATCACCTCGCTGGAATACCCAGAACGGTTGTCTTTGGCGCGTCTTCCGACGCCACTGGAGTTTTTACCCCGAGCGACTGCGGCCTGGGGCTGTGGTAAGCGCCTTTGGATAAAACGCGACGATCTGACAGGTTCTACACTGACGGGTAACAAGGTTCGTAAACTGGAATTCATAGCCGGTTTTGCTAAGGGCCAAGGTGTAGACACGCTGATCACCTGCGGTGGTCTGCAAAGCAATCATGCCCGTGCGACGGCCAATGTTTGTGCAAAGCTGGGTTGGCATTGTGAGCTGGTTTTACGAGGCCGCCACCCTGTGAGCGAGGGAAATACTTTGCTTGATCAGCTCTTTGGTGCAGAAGTGACCGCCGTAGAGCCTCGCCGTTATAGCGAACACCTTGACAGCATTTTAGAGGAACGCGCTGAACATCATCGCAGCCTGGGTAGGCAGCCCCTAATCATTCCCACCGGGGGCAGTAACGGGCTGGGAATTTGGGGGTATGTGTCGGGGGCCGAGGAGTTGGTCGCTGATATGGCATCCGCAGATATCAGTCTAGCAACCATTGTCACCGCAACTGGGTCGGGAGGTACTCAGGCCGGCCTTACTCTGGGCATGGCCCTGTTTAAGCCAGATTGTGCTGTTTGGGGCATTGCTGTTTGCGATGATGCTCAGTACTTTCAAACTAAGGTCTCCCAAGATATTGCTGAGGCACAGGAAATTTGGCCAATACTGGGCTCTGACGACTTTACTATCAATACCAGTGACGCCCATGTTGGCCCCGGTTACGGCAGGGCGACCACTCCAGTCTATGAGCGCATAGCAGCCCTTGCGAGCCTAGAGGGCATTGTTCTTGACCCGGTTTATACGGGTAAGGCCTTTCATGGTCTGTGCGAGGAGCTCGCTCGGGGTGCTTATTCTGAGGTGAATGACATCATTTTTGTGCACACTGGCGGTATATACGGCATATTCCCTCATGGTCAGCAACTCGCAGCAGCGGCCAGTCAGCCGGCATCACCGCTCAACTAGATAGAGGCATTTACTGTGGAAGCGATCATTACTCAAATCAACGCCGTGGCCTGGGGCCCCGCCATGCTCATTCTGCTGCTGGGAACCGGGATATTTCTAACCTTGGGCCTGGGCTTTATGACCTTTCGCCGTATTCCTACCGCATTCCGGTTGCTGTTTGGTGGCGGCGCGGGGCAGGGTAGCGGTGACATTCCCCCTTTTCGCGCGCTCATGACATCGCTTTCTGCGACGATCGGCACGGGTAACATAGCCGGTGTTGCTACAGCGATCGCCCTCGGTGGTCCCGGTGCATTGTTTTGGATGTGGATCACCGCACTGTTTGGCTTGGCCACAAAATTTGCCGAGGGCGTGTTGGCCGTTGAATACCGAGAGCGTGATGCTTTGGGCGGATACAGCGGCGGCCCGATGTATTACATTCGCAACGGTTTGGGGCAACGTTATAGGTTTCTGGCAACAGCCTTCGCACTATTTGGCGGTTTGGCAGGTTTTGGACTGGCCAATACGGTGCAGTCCAATTCAGTGGCGCAAGTTCTAGGAGACAACCTAGGTATACCTTGGCAGGCTACGGGTCTTGTCTTGATGGTTGTTGTTGGCAGCGTAATTTTAGGCGGCATTCAACGGATTGCACTCATTGCGGGAGCTGTTGTTCCGAGCATGGCCATTGCCTATGTCCTGATGAGTGTCATTGTGATTGCGATGCACATTGAAGAAGTTCCTGCAGCCTTCGAAACGATATTTAATTCTGCCTTCAATGGAGCCTCTGCTGCAGGCGGCTTTGCCGGTGCCACGGTATGGGCAGCCATTCGATTTGGTGTTGCTCGTGGCGTGTTTTCAAATGAAGCCGGCTTAGGAAGCGCGCCAATTGCGCACGCAGCAGCAAAAACGAATGAACCCGTAGAGCAGGGTATGATTGCTATGCTCGGAACCTTTATCGACACCTTGATTGTTTGCACGATGACGGGATTGGTTATCGTTCTTACCGGTGTATTTGAGACGGGTGAGTCTGGTGCTTCGCTGACAGCTATGGCATTTGCAGAAAGTTTTCCCGGTGGGGAGTGGGTCGTCACTTTAGGCGTGATCTTGTTTGCTACGACCACAATGATCGGATGGTCATTTTATGGTGAGCGCTGCGTTGTGTATTTGGTAGGAACCCGGGGTATTTTGCCCTTCAGGATTCTCTGGGTCGCCGCCATACCGGTAGGCGCGGGTCTAAACCTTGGCATAGTCTGGCTGATCGCCGACACCTTGAACGCCTTTATGGCCATTCCAAATTTAGTCGCACTTCTGCTGCTGTCGCCAGTGGTGTTCAAGCTTTCTCGGGCTTATTTTGCGGGAGAACGGAGAGCACCACCTCAGGAAAGCAGGGCTTAAGTTGGCAACGCCTACTGTCCCTGCCAATCTGGTCATCGCGATTTCATCGCGAGCGCTGTTCGATTTGGACACCGCCCATCAGGTCTATGAAGACAAAGGGCTGGCGGCGTACTCCCAATACCAAATCGATAACGAGCAAGTTCCCCTCAATCCGGGTACAGCCTTTGGCGTTGTTCGTAAATTACTGGCACTTAATGATAGTTTGACCGATGCCATGCGGGTAGAGGTCGTACTGTTGTCTCGTAACAGTGCCGATACGGGCTTGCGGGTTTTTAACTCTATCGAGCATTATCAACTGCCTATCACGCGAGCAGTTTTTTGCGGCGGCGAGGCACCCTGGCGTTACATCGTACCTTTTGGTTGCCAACTGTTCCTTTCAGCTGAACCTGCCGATGTCCGTAAAGCCCTTGAAAATCAGGTGGCGGCGGCCACGCTCGTTTCTCGTCAGGCGTCTGATAACGAAAACCAACAGCTACGCTTCGCCTTTGACGGCGATGCCGTATTGTTCTCTGACGAAGCAGAGCAGGTATTTAAGCGCGATGGCTTAGAGGCTTTTACTGCCAGTGAACGTGCCGCGCGGCATGAGCCGCTTCAAGGGGGCCCATTTAAGCGATTCCTCGCTGCGCTTCAGCAATTACAGCAGGCATTCCCCGCCGACGAAGCCCCAATTCGGACAGCGCTGGTGACGGCACGCTCAGCCCCTGCCCATGAGCGTGTTATTCGCACACTTAGAGCTTGGGATATTCGTATAGATGAATCTATTTTTCTCGGTGGGCTTGATAAAACCGAGTTTTTAAAAGCCTACCAAGCCGACGTATTTTTTGATGATCAGCAGACACATTGCGATAGGGCGGCAGATCACGTCACTACCGGACACGTGCCACACGGTGTTGCTAACCCTCCCGAGTGATGTTTTTCGCATTAATGCATAAAAAACACTAATTTTATGTCCAAAACGCTGGCCCCGGAGTGAAAGTGGGGGTACTTTTCGCTTAAAGCGTGCCTCGGGATGATAAATTGAAGCTGCAACAATTGAGATATATCTGGGAAGTCGCCCATCACGACCTCAATGTATCTGCGACGGCACAGAGCCTGTTTACCTCCCAGCCAGGAATCAGCAAGCAAATTCGGTTGCTGGAAGATGAATTGGGGGTGGAAGTCTTTGCCCGCAGCGGTAAACACCTGACCCATATTACGCCTGCAGGGGAAGTCATACTCGAATTGGCTGGCGAGATGCTGCGCAAATCAGACGCCATCAAACGTGTAGCTCAAGAATTTTCAGATGAAACCAGCGGCACGTTGTCCATAGCCACAACGCATACCCAAGCGCGCTACGTGCTGCCGCCTATTATTAAAGACTTTATGTCGGGCTATCCCAATGTGTCGCTTCAAATGCAGCAAGGCACGCCGCCTCAGATTGCAGAAATGGCAGCAGAGGGCAGCGTAGACTTTGCCATTGCAACTGAGGCATTGCAGCAATTCAGTAGCCTCGTGCTGTTACCTTGCTATCGTTGGAATCGCTGTATCGTGGTGCCGAAAGGACATCCTTTGACTCAGGTAGAACGGTTGACCTTGGAGTTGGTCGCAGAACACCCAATCGTCACCTATACATTTGGCTTTACGGGCCGATCAAAGCTTGATGATGCCTTTAAGAGCCGAGGCCTCATTCCCCGTGTTGTATTTACTGCCGTTGACTCAGATGTCATTAAAACTTACGTGAGGCTGGGGTTAGGCATAGGGATTATTGCAGGATTGGCTCATGACGAAACCCTCGACGAAGATCTGGTTAAACTCAACGTGGACCATCTCTTTGCCAGCAGTGTTACGAGTCTTGCCTTTCGCAGGGGATCATTTTTACGCGGTTACATGTACGACTTTATTCTGGCTCTGGCGCCACACTTAAGCCGAGATATTGTGGTGGAGGCGCTTTCCAGATCCAACCCAGTGGAACGAGAAGCCCTTTACAGCCACATTGAGCTGCCAACTTATTGAGTATCGAGTGCGCGCATAAAACCCGAGACCTTATCCAAGGTTTCGGCGAACTCCTCCTCTGGCACTGAGTCCCATGTGATACCGCCGCCTCCCCAGCAGTAGAGCACGCCATCTGCTGCTTCCAGCGTGCGTATGGCAATGCTCGATTCCAGCCATCCATTGGCCGACATGGCGAAGACACTGCCGCAGTAGACCCCACGAGGCCCTTTTTCAAGGCTTTTAATGATTTCTACAGCGCGCTTCTTGGGAGCGCCGGTAATTGAGCCTCCTGGGGAAGCGGCGATTAACGCGGTGCCTGAGCTCACGCCGTCCTTTAGCTTTCCTTCAATTCGACTGACTAAATGGTGCACATTGTCGTAACTGTAGAGTTCACATAATTCGGTCACCTCTACGGTGCCGGTTTGGCAGAGTTTGCCCAGATCGTTGCGTAATAGGTCAACGATCATGATGTTTTCAGCGCGATCCTTGGTCGAATTCAATAGCGACCTCGCAGAGGCCTCATCTTGTTCCTTATCGGCAAAACGGGGTCGCGTTCCTTTGATGGGTTGGGAGCGTATGTACCCCGCATCGATACTTAAAAATCGTTCAGGAGATTGCGAGATGACGGCATGATCTGAGTCAAACTTGAGGAATGCGGCATAGTCCCCTGGGGCCACGTCCCTGAGCCGTTCGTAAATGCCATATTCAGAACCGCTGTAGTCACACTGAAAACGTTGCGCGACGTTAGCCTGATAACAGTCTCCCGCGGCAATAAGAGCCCTGACATCAGCTACCATCGCTTTATAGTCATCACGTGAAATATCAGCTGCAAAGCTTTGATTTATATTAAATTTATACTGGAAAATCTCCTCAGGGAGCTGTATTCTGCGCTGCACTTCGGTGGCAATTGGCGCAGGGACCTGTGGATCCTGTACCAGCCAAGCACGGGCTTCTAAATGATCCTGCAGGACGTACCAAGAGTATATTGCAGCAGTCGCAGGCCTGAGGGGCTCGCCCACAATGCCCAAAGCGCCTGCAGCGGCGGTTTCAAAATCGAGGAACCCCACCGCTATTCGCGATGATCGCTCCGGCGTGGCCGTCAAATCTTCTTCTATGGCTGTCATCCATTGTTGAGCGTCGCCACTAAAATCGGTAACGCGGAAGTGCCGATCGGGCAACGCCGTGATGATGTCATAGCGACCACTGTCGGCGTCCCGTTTGCGACTTTCGAGCATAGTAAAGCCGTCGAGATCGGCGAAGCGCCGGCTCCAGACAGTGACATCACCCGAATAGGGCAGAGGGCTGCAGTGTGAACTATGAAGTTTCAAAGATTTTGATGACCATTTCGCAACAAATTGACACAATACTGATCTTAAACGTAAGTTACGACCCCGTGTTTGAAGAGTGCTACACAGCAGGTGCCCCTTGGGCAGTTAATGGTAGTTTAACCGCGTCCACAAACCATCAGGAATAAGAATTTCCATGACCGATAAAGTCGAGCGGGAAGACCTAAAAGGCCCTGGGGTCAAAGCCATACCCCATGCCACTCTCACCAATCCACTGCGGCGCAGTGAGCGGTCCTCGGATATCCCTGTGGCCCGGTATGAGCAGACCCTTGAGCGCGGCCGAGAGCTGCAGCGGTTACCCTATGGTGCGGCGGGTCAACGGAGTATACAGCGTCAGCATTTGAAGAACCGAATGACGGTTTGGGAGAGGGTTCAGTATGTCGCCGACGGCCCCCCGCAGGTGTTGTATCAAAATTGGGGGCCGAATCTCGATGGCGCATCATTGGTTACCGCGATTATTCAAATTGATGGACGTGATGTCGCTATTTATGGCCACGACTTTACCGTGCGCGCTGGTTCAATGGATGCCACCAACGGTAAAAAATTGGCCCGACTTTTTGAATTGGCGGCTAAGCGTGGCATCCCGCTGGTTGGCCTCAACGACTCGGCCGGGGCTTTTATTCCTGCAGGAGTAGGAGGGCTTGACGGTTATGCGGATGCCTTTACTGCGTTGAGAAAGGTGAGTGGGGTCGTCCCCAGTATTATGTGCATGTTTGGTTTCAATGCTGGGGGTGGTAGTTATCTTCCCCGTCAGGGAAGCTTTCTCATTCAGCCCAAAGACACGTTCTTCGGCTTAACCGGACCCGGTGTCGTTAAATCCGTACTCGGCGAGGACATTACCCCTGAAGAACTCGGTGGTCCTAAGGTTCATAGTCAAACGGGTGTCACCGACTTTGTCGTAGACGATGAGGTTGCAGCATTGCACAAAGTTCGCGAGATTCTTAAATACATTCCTGATTCCAGCGTAAAGGCGCCTCAATTTAAACCAACAAGCGACCCCGGTGCGCGATCAACCGTTGATATCGATATCTTGTTACGGAAGGCGTTTAACTCACCAACGGGCTTCAACACTCCGGTGGATATTACTATTTTGATCCAGCAGCTCTGTGATCACGGGGACTTTCTTGAGGTACAGGCAGAACGTGCGCGAAACACGATTACCGCCTTCGGCCGTATGGCCGGTAATGTAGTGGGGTTTGTTGCGAATAATTCTGCGGTTTCCTCGGGTCAAATCGATATCGATGCGGCTTATAAAAACGCGCGATTTATTCGATTTTGCAACCTTTACAACATCCCTGTGATGTTCCTAGAAGACACCACTGGATTCCTGCCGGGACGTGAACAGGAGCATCGCGGTATTGTCCAGGCGGGACGGGCGATGCTGGACGCCATTGTTGATCTGCGTACGCCACGATTCCTTGTGTTGGTGCGCAATGCCTTCGGTGGGGCCTACGCCTCTTACAACAATTATCCAACGGGAGCAGACTTTGTCGTCGCGTTGCCCACGACTCGGGTTGCCGTCATGGGGCCCGCAGGTGTGGAGTATGTTTATAAGGACGAGCTGAAGAAAATTCGTGGGGAAGCCTCTGCTCGCCTTGCCGCAGAGATAGAGGCACAAAAACAGCAGGGTTTGAGTGATGTTGAGGCCGGTGCCGCCGCGAAGGAATGGGTCGATTCATGGGTCCGCGCTGAAGAAGCTGAGCTCGCCTTGCGCTATGAGCGTGAAATTATGAATCCAGAGGAAGCACTGAGCTTGGGATCGGTATCGCAAATCGTGATGCCCGCAGATTTGAGACAGGTTCTAACAGACCACTTGTCTTTCTGCCTACGACATTATGAACCCTCAGCGCTGCAAGACGTGCAGCGTGAATTCCATTGATAACGGCCACAGGAAGCTCTCGCGTGTCTAACGAACACTATCTCAGTAACCCAATGATTCACCAAGATCGACGTTTAGGGTCTAGCGATTCAGCCTGGGTTCAGCGCTTTGATTGCAGTGGTATGCGTCCGCTAATTATCTGTCGGGGGCCGATTCGCAAGGAGGCCATCGATGTTTTCTATGAAATGGGCATACACGATTTCGGGATCCTACTCTCAGAAAAGGACTCTATTGTTTACCCTAGGGCGCTTGCACCAGAGCTGAGAGTCCTCACCGATTCCAGCCGCATTCACCGGGTGCCTGATTATACCGGCGCCACCAAGGAAGAGCGTTTGCAGCGGATTGCGGACATTATCAACATCGCAAAAGAGAACGATTACAACGCCATCTTCGCTGGCTACGGCTTCATGGCTGAAGACGAAACGATGGTTGCGGCCATGGAAGATGCGGGCCTCAATTTTATTGGACCCTGCTCAAGAACCGTTCACGATGCGGGCTTAAAAGATGAAGCCAAGAGAACGGCATTAAAGGCAGGTGTTTCGGTGACGCCTGGCATCGACAATGGCACCGCACTCACACTATTAAAAAAACATCCTGATGCTGAAGCCTTAAAGGCGTTATGTCAGGCAGAAGGTCTTAACCTCTCTGCGTCAGCCTTCGACACAGAGTCGCTGGAGACCCTGGCCGATCTTGTTCTGAGTGCCTCTTACAAGAAAGGTATAGATCTCTACACGGTTGATGAGCTGTCAGAGACGCTGACCGACGCGGTTCGTCAAATCAATTCCCAATATCCCAAAAATCGAGTCCGACTTAAAGCGATTGGTGGCGGTGGCGGTAAAGGCCAGCGAATTGTTGCTCTAGGCGATGCAGAGCGAACGCCTGAACTGGTTCGAGAAATTTTGGCAGAGGTCAAAACAACCGGGGTAGGTGACAATAAGAACGTCTTAGTCGAGCTCAATATCGAAACCACCCGACACCAAGAAATACAGGTGATTGGCAATGGGGACTGGTGCATTACCCTGGGCGGGCGAGATTGCTCACTGCAGATGCATGAGCAAAAGTTACTGGAAGTCTCCGTGACTCGGGAAAGCCTCATCTTGGCAGCAGAAGCTGCTGAACGGGCTAATCAAAGCGCAGCTACTGAAGTTCTGCGTCAGGATTTGGAAACCCTCGATACGATGGAAGCCGAAGCAGCTGTCTTTGGTTCTGCAGTAGGGCTGGACTCGGTATCAACCTTTGAGTGTATCGTCGACCGGGATCGGCATTTCTTTATGGAGATGAATACCCGTATTCAAGTTGAGCATCGGGTGAGCGAGCTTTGCTATTCGATGCGCTTCGAAAATCCAAATGACCCCCAAGACGCCTTTATGGTGGATTCGCTGGTGGAGGCCATGGTGCTGCTCGCCGCCCATGGCCCCGATTTACCAAAGCCCACCCGAGTCGCTCGATACGCTGACAGTGTCGAGGCACGACTCAACGCGACAAATGATGCCCTGCAGCCCAGCGCGGGGGGGCAAATTCAACATTGGTCTGATGCAATCGAAGGTGAGATTCGAGATGATCAAGGCATCAGCCTGCACAACCCAGATACCGACGTGTTCATGGATTACACGTTGGCAGGCGCTTACGATTCCAATATCGCTCTGCTATTAACGGTCGGGGAAACCCGTGTTTCCTGTTATCAACACATGGCTGAGGTCTTGCGGCAAACCACTATGCGCGGCGCCGATCTGCATACAAACCTCAGCTTTCACTACGGGTTGGTTAACTGGTTTTTGGGCAATGAGATCAACGCCCGTCCCACCACAAAGTTTATTGTGCCTTACCTAACTTCTGTTGGTGAGCTCGCGAAAGAAGCCCAACGTGTCGATATTGAAGCGGCATGGAACCTGTTGTCTAAGCAACGCATAAGCGAAGCGCTTCCGGAGAACAGGGCGGCGGTACAAGATGTCTTGCAGAATAAGCAATCTTTACTATTGCGTCCTATCAAACTACTTCTGGATTCACCGCATTTATTGTCGGGCTGGCTCAGTGTAAATAGCGGTGCCTTTCGGCTTGAGGGTGACCACATTAGCTGGGCAGAAAACCCCGTCGATCTTTTATCCGACACCTACCACTTTTTAAAAATGGATTGGTCTGCCGAGTCTGCTGCTGCCCATGTCATCTGGGATCATGACCACACAACCCTGTCGGAAGCTGAAGATTTTTATCGTGATCTGGGTCAACGTCTCGGCAAAGAAAACTGGGAAGATCTAACCGCCGCACTGAGTGCTTCAGACCACCAAGAGATGGGAGATCACGATTGGCAAGCTATCCTTGCGGCCCACCGTGGCTTTCAGGCTGGCATGGAAATCCTGGAGCTATTGCCGGCAATGGCTCGCTTTACAGGGTTTTTCGAGTTGGGGGTTAACGACGACCTAAGCATTGCTATTCCAGATCGTCTCTTGGATGAGAGTTATCAAGCCGAAATGGCTAAAGTTCTTGCACCACCACCCGTGGCTAAATCTAATGAGCTAGTGGCGGTGAGTGGCGGCATGTTTTACGGACGTGAAGCGCCAGACGCCCCTTTGTATTTGGAGGCTGGTGATCATTTTGAGGCTGGAGATCCGGTCTATATCGTGGAAGTGATGAAAATGTTCAATAAAGTCTACGCGCCCTTTGCCGGGGTCGTTGATGAGGTTTTGATCGAGGGTGACGGCGTTATTATCAGTAAGGGGCAGCCACTGTTTAAGGTGACTCCCGATGAAAAGGTCGAAATTGAGCCTGAACAGGTGGTGGCAGAGCGCCGCGCCGCGCACACCCGTGAACTTATGAAAATGTTTCTGTAAAAGGGAGAGGCTATTTTGATTACCAGTCTTGATCACATTGCCATCGCAGTTCCGGATCTCAATGCTGCCATTGAGCGATTCATGGGGGATTTTGGCCTCAGCTTTGACGGCACCGATGATGTTATTGCCGCTCAAACAAAAACCGCGTTTTTTAGTTTGCCGCCCACCCACATTGAACTGGTGCACCCCTTAGACGGCGCAGGGCCGATTGCCAAATATTTAGAAAAGCGGGGCGGGGGTATCCATCATCTGTGCTTCAGGACCGATGACATTGATGCCGATGTGGCACGTTTAAGGGACAAAGGCTATCAGTTTCTCAGTGATGAGCCGTCACCCGGAGCACACGGTGCTCGGGTTATTTTTATACACCCTAAAAGCTGCGACGGTGTGCTCATCGAACTCAGTCAGCCCGGTGGTGATCAGTCTGGGGAGCAAGCATGAGTAAGATTTACGATCCTAATACGGCTAATCTTGAGAATTGGTCAGCGCTTGTCACCAAGCAGAGCAAGGGTTTGGGGCCAGACGATTTTACCTGGCAAACCCCTGAGGGCATTCCGCTAAAGACCTTATATACCTCAGCTGATACTGCAGATTTGCCACTGACCGACACGTTGCCCGGCATGTCGCCGTATATAAGGGGCCCTATGGCCACCATGTATGCAGGTCGGCGATGGACAATTCGACAATACGCCGGTTTCTCTACGGCAGAGGAATCCAACGCGTTTTACCGGCGCGCTTTAGCCGGTGGTGGCCAAGGAATCTCGGTGGCCTTTGACCTCGCCACACACCGAGGCTACGACTCTGATCATCCTCGGGTTTCTGGCGATGTCGGCAAGGCGGGTGTGGCGGTCGATTCCGTTGAGGATATGAAGATTCTCTTCGAAGGGATTCCCCTTGATCAAGTCTCCGTCTCCATGACAATGAACGGTGCGGTGCTGCCCGTATTGGCTGGATATATCGTTGCGGCTGAAGAGCAAGGGGTTGCCCAGGACCAACTCTCAGGAACCATTCAAAACGACATTTTGAAAGAATTTATGGTTCGCAACACCTACATCTACCCTCCAGCGCCTAGCATGCGAATTATCGGCGATATTATTGCCCATTGTTCACGAAGCATGCCGCGGTTCAACACGATTTCGATCTCCGGGTATCACATGCAAGAAGCCGGGGCGAATTCGGCATTGGAAATGGCCTACACGTTGGCAGACGGTAAGGAGTACATCCGAACCGCCCTTGCTGCGGGTCTCAATATTGACGACTTTGCACCGCGCCTGTCCTTTTTTTGGGGCGTAGGCATGGACTTCTACATGGAGATCGCCAAGATGCGTGCTGCGCGACTACTCTGGGCAGAGATCGTCTCAGAGTTTGAGCCTAAAAATTCCAAGAGCTCTATGTTGCGAACCCATAGCCAAACCTCGGGCTGGTCACTGACGGAACAGGACCCTTACAACAATATTGTTCGAACCACCGTTGAAGCGATGGCCGCTGTTTTTGGTGGCACCCAGTCATTGCATACGAATGCCCTGGATGAGGCCATAGCCTTACCTTCAGAGTTTGCCGCACGCATCGCGCGCAACACGCAGCTTATTTTGCAGGAGGAAACCGGAATAGGTCAGGTCGTTGATCCCTGGGGAGGCTCTTACATGATGGAGGCTCTCACTGCAGAGATGGCGGATAAAGGTCGAGAACTCATCGCCGAAATTGAGGCCTTGGGGGGCATGGCAAAAGCCATAGAAAGTGGTGTTCCCAAGCTACGTATTGAAGAGGCCGCGGCGAGCAAGCAGGCGCGCATTGACCGCGGTGAAGACGTCATTGTTGGCGTGAACAAGTATCAAAATGATGCGCAAGATGAAATCGATGTTTTAGAAATTGATGACGGGCAGGTTCGTGAGGCGCAACTCAGCCGTCTTGGCTCCATTCGTGCTTCACGCGATGAGGCGTCGGTAACGTCGGCTCTAGAGGCATTGACGGAAGCAGCCAAGTCCGGTGAAGGTAACCTTTTGGCCCTCGCGATAGAGGCGACACGACATCGAGCCACAGTGGGTGAAATATCAGCAGCACTTGAGGTGGTGTACGGGCGCTTTGTTGCACAAGCGCAAACAGTTTCAGGGGTCTATGGTGCAGCCTATGCCGATGATGCCGACTGGAGAGCGATTATTTCAGATATCGACAGCTTTATTGAGCAGCATGGACGCCGGCCCAGAATGTTAGTGGCCAAAATGGGGCAAGACGGTCATGACCGAGGCGCCAAGGTCATTGCTACGGCATTTGCCGATGTGGGCTTTGACGTCGATTTATCGCCCATGTTTGCCACGCCTGAGGAGGTCGCGCGACAGGCCATTGAAAACGACGTTCACGCCGTGGGAGCTTCCAGTCTTGCAGCGGGTCATAAAACGCTAGTGCCTCAGCTTATTGAAGCACTACGAGATCAGGGCGCAGAAGATATTATCGTTATTGCTGGGGGCGTTATTCCTCAGCAGGATTATGGATTTCTAAAAGAGCAGGGCGTCGCATTAATCTTTGGCCCTGGCACACCGATACCCGAAGCGGCCCGAGAGGTTCTGGACGCCGTTAATGCTCGAAAAACCTAAATGATGCCCAAGCCCACAAGTATCGATGTGGCTGGGATTCTGGCGGGACAACGCCGAGCGCTGGCAAAGGCCATCACACTGGTAGAAAGTCAGCGTGAAGACGATCGCGAGGCAAGCCAAGGGTTGCTCAATGAGCTCTTACCCCACACGGGCAACAGTATTCGAATTGGTATTACCGGTGTGCCAGGCGTGGGTAAATCGACTTTTATCGAGGCTTTTGGTCTACACCTCGTGCGTCAGGGGCATCGAGTCGCGGTGCTGGCCGTCGACCCCAGTTCGCCCCTCGCGGGAGGTTCGATATTAGGGGATAAAACCCGCATGGAAGCCCTGTCTCGGGAGGACAACGCCTACATAAGGCCCTCGCCTGCGGGCAGCGCCCTGGGTGGGGTGGCCTTAAAAACACGGGAGTCGATGTTGCTGTGCGAAGCGGCGGGCTATGATGTGATTATTGTAGAGACTGTGGGTGTTGGGCAGTCTGAACACCAAGTGGCCGGTATGGTCGATTTTTTTCTGTTGTTGATGCTGCCCGGTGGCGGTGATGAATTGCAGGGCATCAAAAAAGGCATCCTTGAACTCGCGGATACCATCGTTATTAACAAAGCCGACGGCGACAGTGCAGCGACCGCGCGAATGACGCGTCAGCATTACGCGAGCGCCATGTCCTTGCTGAAACATCAGAGCAGCTGGCAACCCAAAGTGCTGAGCTGTTCAGCCCTCAACAATGAGGGCGTAGACGACATTTGGACATTAATTAACGAATTTCGTATGCAAGCTGAGCCGCACCAAGGCATCGATCAAAAACGGTCGCATCAAAACTTAGCATGGATGCAGCAATTGGTTGATGAGCTACTGAGAATGGGTTTAAAACGCCATTCGGGAGTTCGGGAAGCGCTGCCCGACCTTGAGCAACAGGTGCAAAATTCTATGATCACACCCCTTGCCGCGGCCATGGAGGTGATGCGCATCAGTCAACAGGGTGCGTAAAGCTGATCAAAAATGTCGCCTTTAACAACATAGACATCAGTAGGGTCGCTCTCTTTCAGAACCAAATAATCACCCGGTCGGCCTGCGAAGTAACCAGCGCCGCGCCATCGGGTAAATACCTTAGTGAACTTTATCGCCCGCGTCGCAAAGACACTGACGTGTGAGTGAGCAACACAGTCTTTAGCCCAGCCAAAAATCTCGTAATCTTGCACGGACGCGCGCAGATAAACCTGGGGGGTGTACTCCGCAAGATGGCTTTCAGGAGCATCTGAAGCTGCATAGCTTGTCCTCGAAGGTAGCGCGTTAGCCAGTAATGGCTTTAAAAGGCCAATGCTGCAAATCCGCTACCTCTACCTTCTTTTGTTCATCCGGCGTAACCTAAGCCCATGATATTTTTACGTCTAGAGAGACTGATCAATCTGCATGATGGTTACCGGAGGACACTCCGTGTCGATAATATTGAGGTGCTCGTCATACAGGATTGTGGGGAAGTCTTTATTGTTCAAAGTCGCTGCCCCCATCAGGAATACCCCCTTGAAAAAGGGTCTATTGCTAATGGCTCGATTGCTTGTCCCTGGCACCACATGACATTTGATCTTAAGACCGGCACCCATTTGGGAGGCGGCTGCGATCGACTAAAAATTTATGAGCCGGTATTCCAGGACAATCTACTGGGCATCATGACTGAGGCACGTTCTAGCGCCGGTTTTTAACGGGGAAAATAACTAAAGGGGAGTTGAGTCGCAAAGACTCATTGAAGACGCTGCGCTTCAATAATGCGCTCTCAATTCCCGGCTTTCTGTACTCGCGTGCCAAAGACGATCAAATTTATCAGCCCAGCCTACGATACTGATGGGATTATCTACCAGGGTTCGCGTATTCTGCGCCGGTTTAAGCGTTAATGCTTGCCTTCGATCCGCAATGACTAAGGTCTCATTCTGCCATTCCGGATGGCTGCTTAAGACGTGAAGTGACACTGAAGATGTTAGTCGCCGTGTTAACGCCACTAGCCGATGGCGCTCTAATCTCTGCGGGCTATCATCTGCAACAAGGATCCGAATGTGAGGTTGCCGGCTTCTACGTGCCAAACCTGACAAAGCCGATACAACTTCAGTTCGGTCAAATAATGCGGGTTCAAGATTAGGGCTGGCGATATCGATCGAGCGACGCGCTGACGTCAGAAGCCCTGTCAGCTGCTCAAAATTTTCAGCAAAAAACTCGGGCGTGGCTGAGGTGCTTGAGTGACTCGTTTCATTCTTCCGTGAGGAGCGCTGCACTATTGGGCTGTTGATGTCAGCCTTAAAATTTGACAGTTTTAAATCCAAACTCACTAATCCAGGCTCACCAGGGCACCGCTCATTGATAAAAAGCCCAATAATTCTGGGTGCGCTGCGTTTAACTCATGGGGGGTTAACGTGTCACCACTGCACAGGCGTTCGAGTATTGTCTGTGCGCTACTAGGAATAAGCAGCAGTTCTCCATTTGCGTAAACGTTGCACTGGTCACCTAAGGCTTGCCAGGCAACCCTTGCTCCTGTGTGTAAGCAGAGGGCGTTGGCTTGCTGATGGGGAGGAGGGGCGCACTCGCCGTGCTCGGTGACCAGTTCACCAAGCCATGAGCCATCATCTAAGGCTTCCAGGGTGTTTTTTATCGCGTTTCGAGCATTGTCCCAGTGGGCGGCGGTTATCTCTCCCGATCGGGGAGGTTTTGCCACCGAAGCGCGATCTTCTAGCAGTAAATCAGGGTCGATGCGCTCAAGAGCCTTGTCGGTCCATCGCGCCAGCAGGGCGGCGATAGCAGGCGCTCGGAAACCCAAGGAGTAGGTCATGCAGGGTGTCTCAGCGACCCCCCAATGGGCCATGCCTGGCGGTACATAAAGTACATCACCGGCTTCCAAGACATATTCTTCTGACGTTTCAAAATTTTGCAGCAGGTTAAGGTCATCGTGCTCGATTCGAGGCGTATCATCGTCGCACCACTCACCGAGGCGCCATTTTCTTCGTCCACTCCCTTGCACTAAGAAGACGTCGTAGCGGTCGAAGTGGGGGCCCACGCCGCCCTCTGTGACCGCATAACTGACCATCACATCGTCAAAGCGCCATTGAGGTAAAAATCGTAAACATTGCTTGAGGGCAGCGACTTCAGGGACCCATTGATCGACGCCATTGACCAGCAGCGTCCAATCATCTGTGCGTTGAAAATCTAAAGGGCTTAGCGGGCCTCGCTTCAGCGCCCATCCGCTGTTCGACTTACCGATCAAGCGGCTGTCAGCCTCTTCTTCAAGTGCCAAACCGGCGAGCTCTTCCGGCGTAATGGGCGACCGCCAGTTGGGTAATGCGCCTTTAATGAGAAGGGGCCTGCGCTGCCAGTAGGAAGCAAGAAAAGCTTGCTCATTAAATTCAAAGGTCAGTAGCGATTCCGGCACGCTCAATTCACCTTGTCATCAGTCTCGAATATTTTTGGCTTGGTATGCGGCATTACCCGTATAGCTGGCGGGTGTCATGGTACGCAAAGCCACCTTGGCTTCATCGGGCAAATCGAGGGAATCGATAAACGTTGCCAACACAGTGGGAGTGATTGCTTGACCTCGGGTCAGTGCTTTAAGTTTCTCATACGGCTCAGGAATACCATACCGACGCATGACCGTTTGAATGGGCTCTGCAAGTACCTCCCAGCTGTTATTTAAGTCTTCTGCAATCTGCGTCGTATTGACCTGCAGTTTACTAATGCCTTTCAAGCAGCTCTGATAAGCCAAGAGTTCGTAAGCGCAACCCACGCCCATATTGCGCAGTACCGTGCTGTCTGTGAGGTCTCGCTGCCAGCGGCTTATGGGTAATTTTTGAGAAAGGTGTGACAGTAGCGCATTAGCTAGCCCAAGATTGCCTTCCGAATTTTCAAAATCGATAGGATTCACCTTGTGGGGCATGGTAGATGAGCCGACTTCGCCATCTACCGTACGCTGCTTAAAGTACCCGATAGAAATATAGCTCCAGATGTCTCGGTTGAAATCGATCAAAATGGTGTTGAAGCGCATCATTGTGTCGAAAATTTCTGCCATGTAGTCATGAGGTTCAATCTGAGTGGTATAGGGATTCCAGACTAACCCTAGCGCTTCGACAAAATGCTGTGCAACAGTCGGCCAGTCAACGTTCGGGTAGGTTGCTAAATGGGCATTGTAATTTCCCACAGCGCCATTGATTTTCCCCAGGGGAGTTACCGCTTCTAATTGTTCGAACTGTCGCTGAAGTCTAGCTACAACATTGGCTAATTCTTTGCCTAGTGTCGTTGGGCTGGCAGTCTGGCCATGGGTACGCGACAACATGGGTTGTTCTGCCTGTTCTTGAGCGAGATCGGCGAGTGCGCTAATAATCTGCTCCATAGGCGTTAGCAGTATCGCCAGTCCGTCTTTCAGCATTAAGCCGTGGGCCAAGTTGTTAATGTCTTCAGAGGTGCAGGCAAAATGGATAAATTCGCTTACCGCTGCTAACTCCGGCTCGCCTGCTACGGCTTGCTTCAAAAAATATTCGACGGCTTTTACATCGTGGTTAGTCGTTGCCTCAATGCCTTTGATTAGAGCAGCTTCTTCAGGGCCAAAATTACCCAGCAAATCTTCAAGGAACTTTGTCGCAGCGGGGCTCAACGGGGGCACCTCAGCAATACTGGTATTCGCCGCCAGGCACTGCAACCAGCGCACCTCTACGTGTACTCTGCGCGCGATTAGCCCGTATTCGCTAAAAACTTCGCGAAGGGGCTTAAGCTTGGTGCCATATCGCCCATCGAGTGGTGAAATTGCTGTGAGAGCATTGAGTTCCATTACGTTTCTACCTGTTCATTAGTCTTGTCTATGGGGATCACTAGCGTATGCCCAGTTCTCGACACAATTCCAGCGCGGTTGCACGAATACGTCCTCGCTGAAACGTTAATTTCCATCGACGTCCTCCCAATTGCCGCCAGAGAAACGCCGATCTCACGCCTGCCAGCAGTAGAGCACGAATCATTTCTGCATTAGCCTCGCTTTGCAGGTGCTGGGCACTCCCGGCAATCTTGATTCTGAAGGATAGGGTGCTTAGCGTATCGGAATAGACCGCCGCGACGCTGTGGCAAATCTCCTTAGATTGCGAGCTAAAGTGTGCTGCTTTGTAGCTAGAGTGTTGCAGTCGGCTGTGTACCACTTCCTGTAAATCAGGGCGACCAGCAAATTTTCCTTCAAGATGCAAAATGGACAGAAAGTAGCGCATCATCGTACCCATCGTTTCATCATCACCGGGAGCGAGGCCTGCTGCCAAGTTTTGTAGCCCGAGTTTAACGCCCTGAATGTTACCGAAAACCCCTTCAACATTTTCGGCATCAAAGCTAAACAAGGAATGTAGCGACGCCTCCAAATATTCGATCGGATAGGTTCCCGTCCGAGACAGCTGGTCAACAATCCTGGCAGCCTGAGCGACCCCTGCAAGCGCGAGGGTCTGCTCTTTAAGCGGGTTCGATGCATTCATAGCGCGCTCTCAATAATACCGCCACCCAAGCAGATATCGTCATTGTAAAATACCACCGACTGCCCGGGCGTAATTGCACGTTGCGGAGCGTCAAATTGGACAGCGAAGCCAGTCTCAGTCTCGGAAATAACACAGCTCTGATCGGGCTGGCGATAACGTACTTTAGCGGCGCATTGCAGGGGGAAAGTCGGGGCGCTCCCCGAAATCCAGAAAAGGCTTTCGGCGTGAAGGGTGCTTTTGAAAAGCATTGAATGATCATTTCCCTGGGCAATGATGAGCGTATTACGCTCGATGTTTTTTTCAACGACATACCAAGGCGCATCTGTGCGATCTGCCAGTCCGCCAATGCCCAAGCCCTGCCGTTGACCGATGGTGTGGTACATCAATCCTTGGTGCTCCCCCAGCGGCTCTCCATTTACATCTTCGATGACCCCCGGTTGTGCGGGCAAATATTGTTGAAGAAAATCTGTGAAGCGTCGTTCGCCGATAAAACAGATGCCTGTTGAATCCTTTTTACGCGCTGTAGCTAGACCGGCTCCTTCTGCGATATTGCGAACCTCGGGCTTGGCTAGCCCTCCTACTGGAAACAAGCTTCGGGACAACTCGCGGTGTCCCACCTGATGGAGGAAATAGCTTTGATCCTTGTCGACATCAACCCCTTTTCTAAGGGCTGTACGCTCGCCAGTGTCGTCGCGCTGCACATAATGCCCCGTCGCTATGAAATCAGCGCCGAGATCCGTAGCGTAGTCTAAAAAGGCGCGAAACTTTATTTCTCGGTTACACAGAATGTCGGGGTTGGGCGTGCGCCCGCTTTGGTATTCGGCAAGAAAGTGCTCAAAGACGCCATCCCAGTACTCTGCGGCGAAATTTGCGCTGTGCAACTTAATACCCAACGAAGCCGCGACGGCTTGGGCATCAGCGAGATCTTCCTTAGCCGTGCAGTACTCAGTGCCGTCGTCCTCGTCCCAATTTTTCATGAACAGGCCTTCGACGTGATACCCCTGATCTCGTAGCAACAACGCTGCAACGGAAGAATCGACTCCGCCGGACATTCCAACAATGACGGTGCTTGTGCGAGAACTATTCATAAACTCACGATTCTATGATGAGTGAAAGCGGTGCGCAGAGCCCAGCTCTATGTTGGCGCAGCACTTCAAGGACCAAATGACTTCTGTGGATGGACGCAAGACGCTCGATCTCATCAAAGCGCATCCAGTGAGCTCCAATAATACCGTCATCAAGGTCCCGGTCGCTATGCTCCAATAGGGCAGAACAGAGAAAAGTATGCCTTAAATAGGTAGTACGGTTAGGCGCGCTGAATAGCGCTACGCCAAGATACCCCGTGGCCTCAACTTCCCAGCGTGTCTCTTCTAACACTTCACGCTGTACTGCCTCGAGCAGCGTTTCACCTTGCTCCAAATGACCGGCGGGCTGATTGAGCACCGGCCGATCCGTGTCTGCAGGTTGCTCTTCAACCATGAGGTAGCAGTCATCTTTCACCACGACTGCCGCGACCGTGACATTGGGTCGCCAGCGCTCAGTCATTTGCTGGACTCCGCAGATTGCCTTAGGTATTGCCCTGGCTTTAGATCTCCAAGTTGCCAATCGCCAATCGTCATGCGAACGAGCCTCAGGGTGGGCAAACCGACTGCAGCGGTCATTCTTCGGACTTGACGGTTGCGCCCCTCTTGAATTGAGATTTCCAGCCAGGCATCGGGAATATGCGCTCGAAATCGCACCGGCGGCGACCTATCCCACAGCTCCGGAGCAGGTATTTCTCTAACTTTGGCGGGCTTCGTTTTTCCATCTTTTAAGTCTAAACCCGAGGCCAGTTGGTCGATGGCTTGTTGTGAGGGAGTGCCCTCAACCTGAACCCAGTAGGTTTTCCATAATTTGAATTTCGGATTGGCAATTCGTTGCTGGAGCATGCCGTCATTCGTCAGCAAGGTCAGCCCCTCGGAATCATAATCTAGCCTGCCGGCAACGCGAAATGCAGGTGCGGACAATAAATTACCCAAGGTTTGCCTAGGCGGATTGTTATCCCTATCGGTGAATTGGCTCAGGACCCGATAGGGTTTATTCAGCAGAATAATGTCCGGCAATCCCAGACCCTCCTGATTAATGTTAGACTTCTTTCCGACGGAGGTGGCCTAGTGCCATCATCCAATAACGTTCCAATAAACCTGCACAACACCGGGGGCCCCGAGTAGGCATGCCCTGTCGCCTGTCGTCGCATGTCATTGGAACGGAATCCATTGCAATACCTGAATTAAACTAAAAATAGGATTCTCGTAATATGTCATACAAGCACATTAAGGTTCCGGACACCGGAGACGTCATTACAGTCAACGAGGACAACAGCCTGTCTGTGCCCGATAAGCCTATCATTCCTTACATTGAAGGTGATGGAATTGGGGTCGATATTACGCCGGTAATGATCGATGTCGTCAACGCTGCCGTCGAAAAGGCCTACGGGGGGCAAAAGGCGATATCGTGGATGGAAATTTATACCGGGGAAAAGGCTGCCGAGCTGTACGAAGGCGACTGGTTCCCTGAGGAGACGCTGGAAGCGATTAAAACCTACGCCGTTGCCATTAAAGGCCCGCTAACAACTCCGGTAGGGGGTGGTTTTCGTTCATTGAATGTGGCGCTTCGCCAGGAGCTTGATCTATATACCTGTCTTCGCCCTGTTCGCTGGTTCGAGGGTGTTCCGTCGCCGGTACGTCGACCTGAAGACTGCAATATGGTGATCTTTCGCGAGAACTCTGAAGATATTTACGCGGGTATCGAATATCAGGCCGGTACGCCGGAAGCCCAGAAAGTCGTTGATTTCATCATTAACGAAATGGGTGCCACAAAAATTCACTTCCCCGAAGACGTGGGTATTGGCATTAAACCGGTATCCTCAGCGGGAACTAAACGCTTGGTTCGCAAAGCGATTCAGTATGCCATTGATCAAAACCTGCCTTCAGTAACGCTGGTTCATAAAGGCAACATCATGAAATTTACTGAGGGCGCGTTCCGTGATTGGGGCTACGAGCTCGCTCAGGAGGAGTTTGGCGGTCAGTTAGTCGATGGTGGACCCTGGGTGGAAATTAAAAACCCGATCACCGGTGACCCTATTATTATCAAAGATGTTATTGCCGATGCCATGCTGCAGCAGGTTCTGACCCGTCCTAAAGACTACAGTGTGGTCGCAACACTCAATCTCAATGGCGACTATTTGTCCGATGCCCTCGCGGCTCAGGTAGGTGGAATTGGAATCGCTCCAGGAGCAAACCTATCTGATACGGTTGCCCTGTTCGAAGCGACTCACGGCACAGCACCAAAGTACGCAGGGCAGGACAAGGTCAATCCTGGCTCGCTGATTTTGTCAGCTGAAATGATGATGCGCCATTTGGGCTGGAATGAGGCGGCTGATTTGATCGTTGATGGCATGAATGGTGCCATTCAAGACCGAACCGTCACCTATGACTTTGAACGTTTGATGGACGGAGCGACATTGGTCTCCTGCTCAGACTTCGGAAAGGCTATCATAAAGGCAATGTAAGCCACTGTTTTATATAGATTAAAGCCCGCTGATGCGGGCTTTTTTTTGAACTTTATCTTTGGCTGACGGGGCTATGGACAACGAACGATAGCCAAAGGGTTACAACCCGCATGCCATGTAGATCATTGTAAAAACTCATACCCAGCAACGCCTGAAATAGACGAATAGGCGAAATATGCCGTCTTCTGCAGTCCGCCCAGGATTGGGTAGGGTTGAGTCAGTTGTCTTACCTATCCAGCAGCCCGCTAGACGGTTGCGAGGTACGTTTATCTTGGTAGGTAAACCACAACGCTAAGAAGGTCGTAAGTACACTAGTTAAAGGGCACTAGCGACACTGCTTGCCGCGCTTATGGCACCAGAGGATGGTGATCGCTTTGAGCAAGGTGAGCTCAAATGTCTGAGGAAAAAAGTACGCATCGCGGTTGATGTTTGGATTCTCGCCCCAAGTATTAGATAACGGCTCTCGAGACAGTGCTGATTCGCTGAGAATATCGAGCCCAGCGGTTTAGTTTGACCACGCCGAACTGGCGGCGGGCACAAGCCTCGGTTGAGTGTTCGGCTCGGATTTGTGGTGACGAAGCACCCTGATATGAGGGTTCCCACACGGATGGTGGGGCTAATGTTTCGCCATCCTGACATATACTCTAGGAATGAAGACGCAAATGTATGACTGGTATATGGGCCCGCCGGATGAACCTGATCGAGAAGGTGAGGGTGACTTAGCGGTAGCACCGGCAAAGCCCAAGCTCAAACGACCCCCACTTTTTCAGGTGGTCTTGCTCAATGACGACTACACGCCAATGGAGTTTGTTGTAGAAATTCTTGAGTCTTATTTTAGTTTGAGCAGGGAACAGGCGACACAAATCATGCTCATGGTGCATACCAAAGGGAAGGGCGTGTGTGGTGTGTATCCCCGTGATATTGCCGAGACCAAAGCCACCCAAGTAAACACCTATGCCAGAGACAGCGGACATCCGCTACTGTGTGAAGTTGAGCCGACCGATGACGAGTAAAGAGAGGTAACTGGGTATGTTGAGTAAAGAGCTGGAAACTGTTCTAAACGATGCTTTTAGAACGGCTCGTTCGCGTCGTCACGAGTTCATCACAGTGGAGCATCTCTTGCTCGCATTGCTAGAGGATGCTGCCTCTTTGACTGTAATGGCCGCCTGTGGCGTCGACATAGACGCGTTGCGTGGAGACCTCGTTGAGTTCATAGACTCCACCACGCCGCTTCTGGGCGATGAAGATGATGGTCGAGATACTCAGCCAACGCTGGGTTTCCAGCGAGTGCTACAGCGTGCCGTATTTCACGTGCAAAGCTCGGGCAAGAGTGAAGTGACCGGTGCCAACATTTTAGTGGCTATTTTTTCTGAGCAAGAGTCACAGGCCGTTTATTTCCTTAAAAGCCAGAATGTCTCTCGGCTTGATGTGGTGAATTTCATCACTCACGGCATTGCTAAGGACGAGGAGTCTGAAGAGGGCTCTCGAGGCGAAGGGGAACCGGGGGAGGAAGATCAGGCTGAAACTTCTGAAGCCCCGTTAGACACTTATGCCACTGACCTCAACGAGGAGGCAAAATCCGGGCAGATTGATCCTTTGATTGGACGTTTGGCTGAAGTTGAACGTGTTGCGCAGATATTGGCCAGGCGACGTAAGAACAATCCTTTATTGGTTGGCGAGTCTGGGGTGGGTAAAACAGCCATCGCTGAAGGGCTCGCCAAGATGATTGTGGACGGCAACGTGCCTGAGACGCTACAAGGGGCGGTTGTGTACTCACTTGACCTGGGAGCCCTGCTGGCAGGTACTAAGTATCGGGGCGACTTTGAGAAGCGTTTTAAAGGTCTGCTTGCGAACTTAAAAGAACGTGATAATGCGATTTTATTTATTGATGAAATCCATACCATTATTGGTGCAGGAGCGGCGTCGGGTGGCGTAATGGACGCCTCAAACTTGCTCAAGCCGCTCTTAAGTTCTGGAAAAATGCGCTGTATCGGGTCAACAACCTTTGCCGAATATCGTGGAATTTTTGACAAGGACAAGGCGCTGAGCCGGCGCTTTCAAAAGATTGATGTCCTCGAGCCTTCTGTGGACGATGCCTACAAAATTCTTAAGGGGCTTAAAAGTCGTTTTGAGGACCACCATGGCCTGCGCTATAGCGACCGTGCTTTGCGCGTCGCCACTGAGATGGCCGCACGCTATATCACCGACCGGTTCCTACCTGACAAAGCCATTGATGTTATTGATGAAGCCGGTGCCTACCAGCAGCTATTACCTGTGAGCAAACGCAAAAAGGTGATCGGCGCGGGAGATATCGAATCGGTAGTCGCGAAAATAGCGCGAATCCCTCCAAAGACAGTCACGTCCGATGATCGTGATCTGTTACAAAAGCTCGAGTCTAATCTACAAATGGTGGTGTTTGGACAGGGCAAGGCGGTGACTCAACTCGTCGCATCGATCAAGCTGGCGCGTGCTGGGCTACGCTCTGGGGACAAGCCTATTGGCTCATTTTTGCTGGCAGGGCCTACCGGTGTTGGTAAAACTGAGGTCACCAAACAGCTTGCGTTGCAGTTGGGCCTAGAGCTCACCAGGTTCGATATGTCTGAGTACATGGAGCGACATACCGTATCTAGGCTCATTGGCGCACCTCCTGGCTATGTTGGCTTTGATCAGGGGGGGCTACTGACTGACGCCGTTACTAAGCACCCACATTCGGTCGTGTTACTCGATGAGGTTGAAAAGGCGCACCCTGAGGTATTCAACTTGCTGTTACAGGTCATGGATCACGGCACACTGACCGATAATAACGGACGAAAAGCCGACTTCCGCAACGTCATACTGGTGATGACGACCAATGCGGGTGCCGAAAATATCAGCCGTCGATCTATTGGTTTCACCCAACAAGATCACAGTACCGATTCCCTTGAAGCCATTAACCGAATGTTCACCCCAGAGTTTAGAAATCGCCTTGATGCGATTGTCCCCTTCGAGCCTCTCGGCGAAGACGTCATTCTCACCGTCGTTGACAAGTTTTTGACCGAGCTGCAGGGGCAGTTAGACGAAAAGCGCGTGCAATTAGAAGTCGATGAAGAGGCCCGTTTATGGTTAGTCGAGAAAGGCTACGACCGTACGATGGGTGCTAGACCGATGGCACGTGTGATTCAAGAGCATATCAAGAAGCCTCTCGCCGATATGGTGCTCTTTGGTGCCCTCAATAAAGGCGGAACGGCTGTGGTAACGCTGAAAGATGACCGCAGCGAACTCGAGGTGAGCGTAGAAAGTGAGTCCGAGAACCCTGTAGAGGCCTGACAGCGGCGCGAACTGCCCGCAGGCGTTCGCCCCTTCGCAATCACATAGCAGCGTGCTGCTAGCGCTAACCGGTCTAGGGGCAATAGGCTAGCCGCTGGGCAGCGCGTCTAAGATTAACGCTCTCGGTAGGTGATGCGACCCTTGGTCAAATCATACGGCGTGACTTCAACACGAACCTTGTCTCCGGTCAGAATGCGGATATAGTTTTTACGCATTTTTCCCGATATGTGCGCCGTAACCACGTGGCCATTTTCAAGCCGCACACGGAATGTGGTGTTGGGCAGGGTATCAATGATTTCCCCTTCCATTTCGATCTGATCTTCTTTGGCCATTTACATTGCCATCCAAAATGATGTGGGCGGCACTTTACCCGAAAGTACCGCGCTTCAAAAGTGTTGCTAGGTCGGATTATCTACAAACCGCATGGGTACCCCGCGGCTGATGTCGCCATCTGAGGCCATAACCTGCGAGATTTGCCAGCTTCCAGCCCGAAATAACTCAAGGGGTTGAAACCGAGATTTGTAGCTCATTTTATCGCAGTTATTTATCCAGTAACCCAGATACACGTAATCGAGCTCAGCCTGCTGCATCAGATCAATCTGAAACAATACGGCATAGGTGCCGAGACTCCTCGCCTCCTGCGCGGGATCATAAAACGTATAGATCGCGGAGAGGCCATCGAGCATCTGGTCTGCCACAACAACAGCAATCAGCTGCTCCTGTTCGTAAAAACGAAAATATCGGGTGCATCCTAGCCCGTTGTTCAAGAACGAACGATACTGGTCTCGTTCTGGGGGAAACATGTCACCGTCTGCATGCCGGCCCGTGATGTAACGTTCATACAGTGCATATGCCTCGTCGTCATCAATAGACGTGTCTTCCCGCACATTTAGATCTTGGTTGCGTCGCCAAACACGCTTTTGACTCTTGGAGCGGCTAAATTCTGCCACGGGTACTCTCGAGGGAACACAAGCGCTGCATTGACTGCAGTGCGGTCGATAAAGGTGGTCTCCGCTTCTTCGAAACCCCATGAGTGACAGCTGGGTATAGAGCGCCTGAGATAGCGTCTGGCGTGGGTCAATGAATAGCGTCGTCGCCTCTTGGTCGGTCAGATAACTGCACGCATGAGGAAAAGTCGTATAGACCCGAATGTCCCGCAGTGATGCTGTCATGCGCTGCCATCCCAAAGCAGCTGAGTCGTCGATTCAGGAAACACCTCTTGCCAAGGAACGCTGCGAACTGAGATGGGGGTGTTTCCCTTGATTATGTGTTGAATCTGCGCCATGTCTTCACTTATCGCGTTTTCAAGTTTTTGCTCAAAAGTTTCTCTGCTGATGAGCCTAGCTCCCAATGATGTTAGGTGGCTACTCTCCACCTGACAATCAATGAATTCAAAATAACCCATTCGACCAAGATACGCTAAGGCTGCCAGGGCGGTTTTTGATGCGTCAGTTTCAATCGAGAACATCGATTCACCAAAAAAAGCCTTACCTAAACTAACCCCATACAAGCCGCCGACTAAGGTGTCATCACGCCAGACCTCTACAGAGTGGGCATAACCAAGGCGATTCAAGGCGCAGTAGGCGCTGATCATGGAAGGAAGAATCCAGGTTTCCTCCTGCGATGGGCGCGGCGCAGCACAAGCTCTCATAACAGATAGGAATTCAGTATTTAGAGATAGCCGATAACCTCGTTTTCTTAGCGTCTTGCCAAAAGACTTCGATATCTTTAGCTCAGAGGGGATAAGAATAGCCCTGGGATCGGGTGCCCACCAAAGTATGGGTTCGTTACTGCTAAACCAGGGGAAAATGCCCCGGCTGTAGGCGTGTAAAAGTCGCTCGGGAGACAGATCCCCACCCATAGCAAGGAGGCCATTAGGTTCCTGTAAAGCCTCAACACTCGCGGGAAATTCAAAGTCGTGCAAAAGTCAGCTCAGTGATTCAATTCATCGAGATACTTTTCAGCATCCAGTGCGGCCATACAGCCAAATCCTGCTGAGGTAATGGCCTGACGATAAATGTGATCGGCAACGTCTCCAGCCGCAAAGACCCCGGGTACGCTGGTGTGTGTGGCTTCCCCATTAAGCCCGGAATTGACCTGTATGTAGCCACCTTCCATGGTCAGCTGTTGATCAAAAATATCCGTATTAGGCTTGTGTCCAATAGCAATAAATACCCCAGCGAGCTCGAGCTCTTTTTCGTGACTATCAAGGGTCGAACGCAGGCGCAGACCGGTCACGCCAGAGCTATCACCGAGCACTTCATTCAGTGTTTGATGCCAATGGATGACAACCTTGCCCTCTTTTTCCCGAGCAAACAAACGATCTTGTAAGACCTTCTCTGAACGCAGAGAGTCGCGACGGTGTACCAGATGAACTCGGCTACACAAGTTACTGAGATAAAGCGCTTCTTCCACAGCGGTATTGCCACCACCGACCACTGCCACCTCCTTGCCTCGGTAGAAAAATCCGTCGCAAGTTGCGCAGGCACTGACACCACGCCCCATGAATGCCTCCTCACTGGGCAATCCCAGATACTGAGCCGAGGCGCCGGTTGCAATTACTAGGGCATCGCAGGTGTAGTCCTGACTGCCACTGAGACGGAAAGGGCGATTTTTTAAGTCAACCTTCTCAATGTGATCAAAGACAATCGAGGCGTCCAGTCGTTCAACATGGGCCTGCATCTCGACCATCAGTTGTGGCCCCTGTAGGTCCGCAGCTCCCCCTGGCCAATTCTCCACTTCCGTAGTGGTGGTAAGTTGCCCCCCTTGTTGAATCCCGGTGATAACAATGGGATTAAGATTTGCTCGGGCGGCGTAGACCGCTGCGGTATAGCCCGCAGGTCCAGAACCTAAAATGATGAGGCGATGGTGTTGTGGCTGGCTCATAAAATAAACACTTAGCTAAGTGGAACGGACAATGTTGATCACGTTAAAGTGACGCCACGCATGTTAACATCTCAATTTCGATAAAAGGATGCTGATTCGTTGTCAGCCACACGAAAATCTTCAAAATCCGCACAGGATCTCACTCCTGAATCTCGAGGCCCAAAAGACGCGCTCTTTATTGCCATTGGAGCCGCATGTCTGTTGGTACTGTTGGCATTGGTGAGTTATAGCAGCAGCGATCCCGGATGGTCATCAAGCGGTGGAGGTGACGTTCAGAACCTGGCGGGTATTACCGGCGCTTTTCTCAGTGATGCTCTTTTTTCATTACTGGGTTACGGCGCTTTTTTAATACCTGGCTTGCTAGGCTATCAAGCTCTGCGGTTTTTGGTGGTCAGAGAAGCCCGAAGCCCCACAGACTGGACTGTTTTTGGTTTGCGCGCACTGGGTCTTATTTTGGTGGTTTTGGCCGCCACATCTCTGGCAGCTCTCAATGACAGCGGCAATTCCGGCTTGCCGCAGGGCGCTGGCGGCATCCTCGGTGCGAGCATAGGTTCAGGCTTTGATACGGCCTTCAGCTCGGTGGGGGCGCGGCTACTTCTACTCGCGGTGTTTTTCCTAGGAATCACCATTTTTGCTGACATTAGCTGGTTAAAGGTGATCGATGAGCTTGGGCGCAGGATCATCGAAGGCAGTGAGGGGGGGTGGAATTGGCTTCTGAATGCGCGAGATAGGCTCGCCGAGCGTCGTGAGCGCGAAAAACAACAGGTTGAACGAAAAGCCGTTATCGAAGATTACGTCGCACAGAAAAAGAAAAACCCACCCAAAATCAAAGCCCCCGATCCACGACCTGCACCCAGTCAACGCATCGAGAAAGAGCGTCAAAAGCCTTTATTCGACACGCCGATTACCGGAGAGGTGCCACCTCTAGATCTACTAGATGTCGCTGCTGAAACAGGGCCGCGAGGCTATTCCAAGGAGGAGCTGGAGTCGCTATCACGATTACTGGAACTCAAGCTTCAGGACTTTAGCGTCACGGCAGAAGTTACGGCGGTCTATCCCGGTCCTGTAGTAACCCGATTTGAGATCCAACCCGCCGCCGGGGTGAAGGTGTCTCGTATTTCGAATTTGGCGAAGGACCTAGCCCGATCTCTGGCCGTAATTTCTGTGCGGGTGGTAGAAGTGATTCCGGGTAAAAGTGTCGTCGGTATAGAAATACCGAACGCGGATCGCCAGACCGTCAATTTTAAAGAAGTTCTGGCATCCCAGACCTTCGATGACTCTAAATCAAATTTAACCCTAGCTCTGGGTCACGATATTGCGGGCGCACCGGTCGTTGCCGACCTGGGCAAAATGCCGCACCTTTTGGTGGCGGGAACGACCGGATCGGGGAAATCGGTTGGTGTGAACTGCATGCTGGTGAGCTTGCTTTTTAAGAGCAGCCCCGAGCAGGTTCGAATGATCTTAATCGACCCAAAAATGCTGGAATTATCAGTCTATGATGGCATTCCGCACCTGCTGACGCCGGTGATTACCGACATGAAAGATGCCGCCAACGGTCTTCGTTGGTGCGTCGCTGAAATGGAACGACGCTACAAATTGATGTCGCTGTTAGGGGTACGTAATCTCGCTGGCTACAATCGTAAAGTGAGTGATGCGATCGCGGCTGGAACGCCTATTGAAGATCCCGTTTGGAAACCCGATCAGCTCTCGATGATACCTGTTGAAGAACAGGTCCAGCCAACCTTAGAGCCACTGCCCAGTATTGTCGTCGTTATCGATGAGTTTGCTGACATGATGATGATTGTCGGCAAGAAGGTAGAGCAGCTGATTGCGAGAATTGCGCAAAAGGCGAGAGCGGCGGGCATTCACCTCATTCTCGCAACACAGCGCCCCTCGGTTGATGTTATTACCGGACTCATTAAAGCCAACATTCCTACTCGAATAGGCTTTGCTGTCAGTTCAAAAATAGATTCTCGAACGATTCTCGATCAAGGTGGCGCCGAACAACTGCTGGGTAACGGCGACATGCTGTACCTCCCGGCCGGATCAAGCGTGCCTGTTCGTGTGCACGGTGCATTCTGTTCTGATGATGAGGTCCATCGTGTGGTGGCAGACTGGAAGCGCCGGGGAGACCCGCAGTTTATTGAAGGGCTACTGGACGAAGGGGGGCAGACTCCGGTCACGGCAGGTGAGTTGCAGTCAGCCGCCTCTGATGAAGACAACCCCGAGGCAGATGCTCTGTATGACGAGGCCGTGCACTACGTGACCAAGAGTCGGCGAGCCTCAATCTCCAGCGTACAGCGCAAACTCAGAATTGGTTACAACCGCGCCGCCCGACTGATCGAAAGTATGGAGCAAACGGGCGTCGTTACTAGTATGGGAACCAACGGGCAGCGGGAGGTTCTTGCACCACCTCCGGTGGAGGATTGACGATGACGCCTTTAGTAAGCGCCAAATGGCGGTGGTGGATTGTCGCGCTACTGTGTCTTTGGCTTTTTATCGGGTTGGCCAGGCAAGCGAAAGCCGAGGGGCTACTGGGTGACATTGAGTCATTGCAGGGAAGCTTCACTCAGGAGATTAGTAACGCACAAGGCACCGTGACGGCTCAGAGTCGAGGTGTTTTCGCGCTGTTACGGCCGCACTTTTTTATGTGGGAAATTACGGCTCCTGGAAAGCAACGGCTGATCAGTGACGGCGAATTTTTCTGGCAATACGACAAGGACCTATCGACAGTCATCAGACGCCCCTTAAAAGAGCAGCTCAACTCCCCTTTGGGTGTTCTTCTTGTTGCAGACGAGGCGCTGCAAAAGCGCTACGAGTTGACGCGCAGCGCGACAGAGATAACCCTCAAACCCCTTGAGTCAAATCCCATGTTCACCTCAATGCAGGTCACACTGAACCAAGGAGTTCCGGTAGCGGTACTCGTAACCGACAACCTGGACCAGAGCATTCGTTTTAAATTAAGTCCTGACAATTCAGCGCTATTAACCCCAGCAGATTTTGTTTTTGATCCACCTTCTGATGCTGATATCACCATCGTCAAACCGTAACGGAGGGATGGGGGGTGTCGACAAAACAGAACGCGTTATTCGGCGAACCTGAACCCCAGCACGCGCCTCTTGCCTCAAGATTGCGCCCTAGCAGCCTAGAGGACTTTGTCGGTCAGGAACATATTTTGGGTCCAGAAGCCCCCCTTGCGATGGCCATCAGTGCGGGTAATTTGCACTCTTTTTTGCTTTGGGGCCCACCCGGCGTCGGTAAAACAACGTTAGCGCGTCTCTGCGCCGGAACGGCGCAGGCTCAGTTTTATCCCATTTCCGCTGTCTTGGCGGGCGTAAAAGAAATTCGAGAGGTCATTGAGGCTGCCCGGATTGGTCTATCTCAGGGGTTACGAACCGTACTTTTTGTCGATGAGGTTCACCGCTTCAATAAAGCCCAACAAGACGCCTTCCTACCCCATGTAGAGGACGGAACCCTCACTTTCATTGGCGCAACCACTGAAAACCCTTCCTTTGAGGTAAACGCAGCTCTGCTGTCGAGAGTGCGGGTGTATCGATTGCGGGGTTTGGAGCAGCGCCACATTGTTACCATATTGAAGCGTGCTCTGGCATCGGAATTACCCCAATTACAAGTCGAACCCGAAATTTTAGAGACACTAGCGACTCATGCGGACGGTGACGCTAGGCGAGCGTTAGGACAACTGGAAATCGCAGCTGACCTAGCTCGAGTTGACGGCGGACAGAAGATCATAGATCAAACGGTACTTGAGGAATTAGGGCAGGGCAGCCTGCGACGTTTTGATAAGGGCGGCGACGCGTTTTACGATCAGATCAGTGCTCTTCATAAGAGCGTACGTGGTTCTGATCCTGACGCCAGTCTCTATTGGTTTGTGCGCATGTTGGACGGTGGTTGCGATCCGCTCTATATCGCCAGGAGAGTCGTGAGGATGGCGAGCGAAGACATAGGAAATGCCGACCCTAGAGCCTTGGAGATTGCGCTAAACGCCTGGCAGATTCAAGAACGTCTAGGCAGTCCTGAGGGCGAATTGACCCTGGCACAAGCCATTATTTATCTGGCCTGCGCCGCTAAAAGCAACGCTGTTTACAAGGCATTTAATGAAACCAAGCGCCTGGTTAGTACCCAGGGCAGCCTGGAGGTGCCCAATCATCTGCGCAATGCACCGTCTTCGTTGATGCGTGAACAGGGATTTGGCAAAGGTTATCGGTATGCCCATGATGAACCTGAGGGCTATGCGGCCGATGAACAATATTTTCCGGATGGAATGACACCTACTCAGTTGTATCAACCAACCGAGCGAGGTCTTGAGGGGCGTATCAGCGAAAAGCTGAAACATCTGCGGACTTTGGACCGGTTGGCCCGAGACAAGGCTAATCGGTAATGGGTGCCTTCCTGTGGGTGGCTCTGGGTGGGAGTTTGGGTGCCGTCGCGCGCTACGGCGCGGGTGAGTTGATCAGGTCGCATTATTCAGAGTCGGCTTGGCCCATAGCAACACTGTCAGTCAATGTGCTCGGTTCACTGGGTATCGGTATCGTATTTGTTCTTTTAGAACGCCATTGTGTCCATGAGGCCGCTAGGTTGGTGTTATTGGTTGGCTTTCTGGGTGGCTTCACAACTTTTTCAACATTTTCCCTAGAGTTGTTGCTCATGATGGAGCGAGGTGAATGGGCGCTTTCGGTTGGATACGCCTTTATCAGCCTCATTAGTTGTTTTGCGGGGGTGTATTTTGGTGCGCAATTTGCGCGGGGGCTGGCCTGAAACACGGCAAAAAGTTCATGAACACGTTATCATGCGGCCGCAAATTTATCGGCTACTGTCTCTGAGGAGTCACCACCATGCTTGACATAAAAGTCGTTCGCGAAGACCCGACGGCTGTTGCTGCAGCATTAAAACTCAAGGGTTACGATTTTCCTGTCGAGCCGTTTCTTGAGCTAGATGCGCGTCGAAAGCAGGCTGATATCCGCGCTCAAAGTTTGCTGGCAGACAGAAAGTCCGCCTCTAAAAAAATCGGTGAGCTGGTCGGCCAGGGGCGCAGTGTTGATGAAGCCAAAGCGGAAGTGGCTGAGCTTTTAGAAAAAATTGGTGGCGAAATTAACACGGCCACTGAGGAGGCTAGGCAGGCTCAAGAAGCCTTACAGGCAATGTTGCTGGCCACCCCAAACCTGCCAGATGCCCGAGTGCCGGCAGGAGAAACCGAAGAAGACAATCAAGAGGTATTGACCTGGGGCACCCCCAAGGCGTTTGATTTTAAGCCCTTAGATCACGTCGATATTGGTGAGTTATCGGGACAAATCAATGCCGCAATGGCCGGTAAAATCACGGGGTCTCGCTTCACTGTAATGAGCGGTGCCATAGCACGCCTGCATCGGGCACTCGTACAATTCATGCTGAACGAGCACACGGCGGTACATGGGTATACCGAAGTTTACGTCCCGTATATGGTGAATCGAGAGTCGCTGGTTGGCACCGGCCAGCTGCCAAAGTTTGAAGAGGATCTGTTTCATATCCAAGGCGATCAGGACTATTTCTTGATCCCAACAGCAGAGGTTCCCGTGACTAATATGGCTCGGGACCGTATTTTTGAAGATCAGGAATTTGGTGAGCTGGGCATGAGGTATGTTGCTCACACGCCGTGTTTTAGGAGCGAGGCGGGCAGCTACGGGCGTGACACTCGCGGGCTTATCCGACAGCACCAATTTGAAAAGGTTGAGCTGGTGCAACTTGTTCGCCCCAGCCAATCTGACGAGGCTCTGGAGTCTTTAACCGCACACGCAGAACATATTCTGCAATTGCTAAACCTGCCTTACCGCAAAGTTATTTTGTGTGGTGGTGACCTCGGTTTTGGCGCACAACTCACTTACGACCTCGAAGTATGGCTTCCCGGACAAGACGCTTACCGAGAGATTTCCAGCTGCTCGAATTATGGCGCCTATCAAGCGCGGCGCATGCAGGCTCGATGGCGCAATCCAGAAACGGGCAAGCCCGAGCCATTGCACACCATTAATGGTTCCGGGCTGGCCGTCGGGCGCACGTTGGTAGCCATCCTTGAGAACTATCAGGAAGCAGGCGGGAGTGTCGTCGTGCCAGAGATCTTACGCCCCTATATGCAAGGATTAGAACGTATCAGCGCTGAGCAGTAGCGGGGGGCTCGGCTTTTGTGACCCCAGTGATGGCCAGGGTGTCGGCAAGAATGCGACCTGCCTCGATCAGCAGTACGTCAGACGGTTCATCGTCTTCGTCGTCTGCTTCGGCCGAATGACTCAATAGAACCTCCGGCGAGTTTACGTCGCCGCTATCATCTGACATCACCGCCACGTCGTCCGATTCCTCGTCCGTCGCGGCAGTCTCCTCATCTCGAAGGGTCTCCAGAGGTTCAAGTCCCTGGGCTTCTCTGCGTTTGTTTTCTATTTCAAGGGCTTTTTGCTCTTGCGAGTCACGCAGTGCGACACGCTCCTCTTCGTTAAGAGGTAACGACTTTAGGCCGCGTGTTTCAGTAGCCATGACAACTTGGTCGACGAGGTAAATATAATCAGGATCTTTTTCAACTCGAGACTTATGACGCTCGTTAAGTGTAGGCAGCAGTGACGAGAATAGGCTGTATTCGCGATGTCTTACGGGCGAGATTTGATCCCAATCGAGAGCATTGTCGAGGGCGCTCTCACCGATTTCATCAGCGTCAAATAGTGAAGGAAAGTCAATATCCGGCACCACACCTCTGTGCTGGGTCGAATCACCGGAGATGCGATAAAACTTGCTCTCTGTCACCTTGAGCTGTCCCTCGGGCATGCCTAGCAGAGTTTGCACCGTTCCCTTACCGAAAGAGCGGTCGCCCAGCACAATGCCACGGCCGTAATCCTGTATAGCTCCGGCAAAGATCTCCGAAGCAGACGCACTCAGTCGATTGATTAACACGGCGACAGGCCCCTGATAATAAGCGGACCGTCGCCGCTTGCCATCACGCCACACCTTTCGTTCGGCACTACGAATTTGTACGGTGGGCCCGTATTCAATAAACAGACCGGTAAGATCGTTGGCCTCCTGCAAAGATCCGCCGCCATTATTTCGCAGGTCAACCACCAAGGCCTCAGCCCCTTGAACTTGAAGTTCATCGATCAATTTTTTAACGTCTCGTGTGGTCGATTTATAGTCTTCATCACCACGTCTAAGGGCTGCAAAATCAATATAAAAGGCCGGTATTTCGATCACCCCCACTTTTCTGGTGATGCCGTCTGCGTCTTCCAGTTCTAACAGTTCGCTTTGTGCTGCCTGCTCTTCTAACTTGACTTTATTGCGCTCGATTGCAACCACTTGGCGCTGGTCTGTTTTGCCTTTCCCCGGGATTACCTCGAGTCTGACTGTTGTCTCACGGGGCCCTCGAATGAGGTCGACAACCTCATCTAAGCGCCAGCCAACAACATCTTCAATGGGACCTTCTGTACCCTGACCAACGCCAATAATGAGATCCGACGGTGATAACTCTCCCTGTTTGTCGGCTGGCCCCGCAGGAACCAATCGCACGACCTTGGTGTATTCGTCGTCGACCTGCAGCACAGCTCCAATACCATCGAAGGAGAGACTCATATTGATATCAAAATTCTCAGCACGCCGCGGGGAGAAATACGAAGTGTGGGGGTCATATAATTCGGTCAGTGCGTTTGCATAAATCGCAAACACGTCGCGCTCGTTGTACTGATCGAGCCTATTCAGCTGGTTGCCGTAGCGTTTACTCAGTGTGGGCGCAATCTCCTCGGAAGGTTTGTCCGCAAGCTTCAAGCTGAGAGCCTGATTTTTTAAACGCTTGCGCCAACGATCGTCTAATTCAGCGGACGAAGTGGCCCAAGCAATATCGTCGCCATCTATAGGCAGGTATTCCGTGACGCCGTAGTTGAATTCAGGCACTGCTGTGGGCAACTCCACCAGTATGGCATCGAGCCGCGCTTTTAAATTGGCCTGATATTTGGCAAATATGGTGAACGCAGGTTTCAGGTTTCCATCTCGACCGGCATCATCGAGGGTTGTTCTGTAGACCTGAAAGCTGTTCACGTCGTCGAGGGTGAAGAACATCTTCTGCGGGTCTAGCGTGTTGATGTAGGCATCTAAGTGCGCGGCTGACAGCGAATCATCGTAAAGTTTGCCCTCGTAATGGCGGCTTTGCAGCGCATTGATCATTTCACCAAGGGTCTCCCCCTGAATAGCCTCAGGCGCTAGCGCCCAAGCTCGAATAGAACTCAGGAGTGCGGCGAGAGCCAGCCAACGAAAGCGGATAGGGGTTTTTAGCTGCATCGCGTGTCTAGTCCAACGTCAATGGAAGAAAGTACGACAGTATACGTGCCGACAGCCTTGAGCCGATGAGGTCAATTTTACTGATTCGCCCAAGTTATTTTAAAAAGGATGGCCAAACCTTAAATAGACCGCCGAGTTATCACCCGTTCCCTTCGCGGCTTCTATGCGCATCACGATGCCGGATTCCGGTTTTAACAGCCAACTAACCCCTGCGCCAATGCCCGGATAGAGGTCGTCTCCGCAGCTCTGGGACTCAGCATCAGGACCGATGCCATCACCAAATAGGCAGCCAAGCCCCCCGAAAACAACAACTCCCCAGCGCTCGGTTAATGGCATGCGCAGATCAAATTGCCCCCCGACCGAGTTTTGCCCCAGATAATTTCCTCGGGTGTAACCGGGCACGATGACCGAGGAGTACCCTGAAACGGGCGCGTCCTTGGTTAACCGCGTGTAGGCCTGTATCGCTAGCACCGCCTGAGGCGCATTCGCGCTCGTGAACCAGTGCCCCAGAGAACTGTAATGGCTGAAATTGCCTCGCAATGCATTAAAGTCGCCGTCACTGTTTAAGAGCGAGTCCTCAGGCAAAAGCCCTTCAGGTACGTCACTACTGTCTAGAATGGGCTGATCGTCACTACTGCTATACCGTGTACCATCAATGACCAAGTGGCTTCCCGTAGTGGGATTTCGCACGTGGTTACGATTATCCATTTCTACAACTAAGCCAAAGCCTGTGGCGTTAAACCCCATAAGACCGACTTGTTGGTCTACCAATCCCTCCGGTGGAGGAATACCAATGGCATAGTTTGTGCGAACGAGCTGGCCACCAAAAAACCAGTTGCCCGCGACTCTATAGCGGTAGCGCATAAATATTGATTGCAGGTCGTCGGTCGTTTTAACGGTTTTACCACTGCCCAAAAAGTCGTCGTATTCGTTATTGATTTCGCCGTATGCCGCACCCGCTACTAGCCGATGGTGATCTCTGCCCCAATAAAGATCTGCAAATACGCTACCCACCAAGGAGTCGGTATTTGAGTAGGAGAGTGATGCACCCGTTAAAGATATGGGAGATGCCTCGTCGAATTGATGCAGATAAGCCGCAATTCCCCCAAGGTTTCTGCCTAGCTTTGGATCGACGCTAAAGGTCGGTGTGAGAAGCCAAGGACTATCGCGCTGCGCCTTGTCTGAATCCGCCGTTTGTGATTTCTCTGCTTCTGAAGCGTCATTACCTTTATCCAAATCCTCAGCAATAGCTAACGCGGTGCCGGTGGCAGCAAGGCAAATTGATAGGCTCAGATAAATAAGCCTTTGAGAAACGCTGTGCACGAATTGTAGCCTCAAAAGTCGTAAAAGGAGCCGCAGAGTTTACTGGTAAGAATGAGTCTGTAAGACCATCTGCGCAAGAAATATGCAAAATAGTCACCTATTGAACAAGAGCGCCACAAGAAAAAGAAACGCGGACGCGTGCCTTCCCAAGTTAATGCTTCAAACGCACAAAAACCTGGTGTTTTGACGCGCATTGCACTGCAAAACCAGCTCAAAGCCGGCCGTGAATGAAAGCCTACAAGTCAGCGAAGAGGAGGGCGGTTTCGATCGACCACCGGGGTGGCTAGTTTCAAAGACGCCTTAAGGTTGAATATTAGACCTGCCACAAGCTCGGAAACAACCTCAGAGCATTGTCTCGAAGTATTTTTTGTCGCAGCGGCTTGCGGCTGGATATTTCAGTGGTAATCAGCACTTTCGCCAAAGAAGCACCCAGGTGGTAGAAGGGCCAATCGGTGCCAAATAGCAACCGATCGTTATCGGTACTTGTAATCATAGTTTCGAGCATGGTGACGCTCTGACCGTGAATGCCCAGCCAAGCATTGTCGTACTTTTTAGCCAGAGCAATCATTGCTTCGCTGTCTCGGGCGCCAGCATGGCCCAGTATAAATTGTAGGTTGGGGTATTCAGCGAGGGCAGCTTCGTAGTGCCTAGGCATGGCAAACTGATGCGATGATGTTGGTTCTATCCCAGCTCTGCCCCCATGAAAAAAAACCACGAGCCCTAGAGCCTGAGCCTCCGCATAAAGCTCCATCAGAGCCGGCTCATCGGGGTAAAAGCGCTGCACGGTAGGGTGCAGTTTAATAATACGGCCACCTCGGGCGGCAGCTTGACGCATTTCATAAACGGCATTTGGGTCACCGGGATAGACTGAAAGCCCCACATGTAACCGCTGCTTGGCGGCCCCGGCATCAACCGCAGTGAACCAATCTTGTTCAAGCTGATCGCCAAAAGGTAGCCCTAACTTGATAGGAAGCAGCATCGAATGCTGTACGCGCATGGAATCCATTTCTCGGAGTAAGTTTGGGATGGTCTGGGTTTTTGCGAACTGGCTGCCCCAAACACCCTGAGCGATGGTACTCATCGTTAGGTCATCAAGGGCCTGATCAGAAAAGTTGCCGTTGATATAGATATCGAGATCGAGGGGGCAACCGGGGTTAGTGGCGTCACAATCGAGCAGATGGTTTACCCGGGAAGTTTCTGCGAGTAGGTCAAGCTTTGGACTAAACAGTACGGACATACCCAAGTGACAGTGGACATCTATCGCGTAGGGCACGTCTTCATCCGTACATTGTAGATTACCCGCCTTGTCTAGCTCGAACCACGGCAGTTTCGCGAGTCCTCGATACCCAGGGTAA
>ERZ891134.228-NODE-228-length-48660-cov-8.472873_pt1 | contig 48660 bp, 59 predicted proteins | sample MGYA00520888_ERZ891134 | MGnify/ENA primary metagenome ERZ891134 (study PRJEB32303, sample SAMEA104408692) | aquatic metagenome | biome: Brackish water; feature: Coastal; material: water | place: Baltic Sea | collected 2014-10-23 | depth 10 m ... | reverse complement strand
TGCCGGTGATGCGCTTTTTTCGTTTTCACCCCAAATCACACCAACCAACACGAATCCGCCAAGATGGTGCGATGGCAGCGACGAAAAACAATAGAGAGAGTGGCGGCCGACAAGAACAGGCAGCGAAGATCGTCTCGGAATTAGTCCGAGCCGACGTCCAGCGATCTCTTGGAACCGACGCAGCTCAGCGCTGGAGCGGGCTCCTCCGAGACGGCGCCGCTCACGAGGTCTTGGTCTCGACCCTTGATGCTCTCGTGGTGATCGACAGCCGTGGTTCCGTTGTGGAATGGAATCCATCAGCGACGGACATATTTGGCTACTGCCGCGACGACGCAGTCGGGGTGACAATCGCCGAATTGATCATCCCCGATGAACTCCGGGAAGCGCACCGGGCTGGCATCGAAAACTATCTGGAGACCGGCGAGGGTCCGGTGCTCGATCAACGGGTCACGCTTCCGGCGTTGCGTGCCGATGGCTCGAAGCTGACGGTTGAGTTGTCTATCACGGCCCTACCCGGTCCGGGCGAGGCGCTGTTCGCCGGATGGCTTCGTGACGTCACAGCAATCGAGATGGCTCGAGCCGAAGCCGATCGTTCTTCCGAGTTACTTACTGCCGTTCTACAAAACGTCTCTGAGTTCATCACGATCTTCGGCGCAGACGGAACTCTCCGGTTCGCAAGCGGAGGCAAGCGAGATGGGCCCCTTGCGGAAGCTGCAAAGACGGCTGTCGCGGACCGCAGGACCTCACCGCGCCAGAAGATTCGGAAAGGGCCGGCCTTCGACGTGATGAGCCTGCTGCATCCGGATGATGCGGCCCGGGGCCGGGCCATTTTTGCCGCAATCGTGAGAGGAGAGCGGTCAGCGAACGAACGTTGGGATATGCGAATAATTGGGGTCGGCGGCGCTTCTAAGACTTTCGAGACCGTCGGCGAGAACTTGCTCGATCATCCCACGGTGCAGGGCATCATCTTTTCGAGTCGGGATGTCACTGAGGAACGCGCGAGTCAAGCACGGATTGTCGCTGCTGAGCAATCAGCACGCTTGGCCGCTGAAGCTCAAGCTACCGCTCTGCGAGAGGTCGCCGTTCTCAAGTCAGAGTTGCTTGCGATGGTGTCCCATGAACTTCGGACACCATTGACTGCCATCCTTTCATTCACCGAAATCCTCTCCGGGCGCCTCGGCGCCGGTAGCGAAGCAGTTGATGACGATGATGGGTCGCTGGAGCCGAATCCACTCAACGGGGACGCCCGGCGGGAGCTTCGGAACATGGTGAGCATCATCGATCGCAACGGCCAACTCCTGACCCGCCTTGTCGATGATCTGTTACTCGTGGGTCAGCGGGAATCTGGGGCTGTCTCGGTCGAACCGAAGATGATTGAGGTTCGACCGTTCGTTGAGGAGTTTGTCGATGGTGTCCTGCCTGAAGCCGAATCTTTGGGAATTGACATGAGCGTCACGATCAATGGGACAGAGCCAGTTTGGGCCGATCCGGCTCGGGTCACGCAGGTGCTCCAGAACCTCGTAGGTAATGCCTTCAAATATGCCCCCGTGGTGACGACCGTTGCCCTCGACCTCACACCGTCCGACGAGTACTGGTGGTTCTCTGTGACAGATGACGGCCCAGGGATCGCCGAGGATGTACGGTTACAAGTCTTCGAAAAATTCTTCCGCGGGACGAGCAGCGACGCCGTTTCCGGTACTGGTTTGGGTCTTGCCGTGTCGAAAGCACTGGTTGAGCTGCACGGTGGCGAAATCAGCGTCTCAAGTGTGCTCGGTCGCGGTTCGACCTTTTCTTTCAATCTCCCAAGGGGATCTGGCTACGAATGATGGACAATCCGACAGTACTTGTCGTCGAGGACACCAACGACGTCCGTCAGGCGATTTCACTGGTGCTGAAGGACGCAGGACTTGAGCCGATTGAAGCGAGTGATGGGCGCAAGGCGCTCAAGCTTCTGTTCGAGAGCCGGCCCGATTGTGTGGTGCTGGACATCGGGTTGCCGGAGCTGGATGGGTGGAAGGTGCTGGCCCGCATCAGAGATATGAGCGATGTGCCGGTGCTGATGTTGACGGCGCGCCACGACGAAGCTGACAAGGTGCGCGGTCTTGAAGGCGGCGCTGACGACTACATGACCAAGCCGTTCGGCAACCCGGAACTCGTCGCCCGTGTCAATGCGTTGATGCGTCGGTCGCGCACGGTTGGCACGGCCCAACCTGATGAGATCATTTCCGATGGGATGCTGACCATTGATCCATCGAGACATTCGGTACTCGTCGATGGAGAACCTGTGGCGTTGACGCCGCGGGAATTCAGCTTGCTCTGCACGCTGGCGCAGCATCGAGGGCAGGTTCTGTCGCAGGCGCAATTGCTCGACATCGTTTGGAGAGACTCCACTGGAACGAGTCCTGATCGAGTGAAGTTTGTTGTGTACCGGCTGCGCCAAAAACTTGATGCGGCTGGTCTGGACGCGACCGTCATCGAGGCCGTGCGTGGAGTCGGTTATCGATACAACCAGCGTTCAGCCTGAAAGCGATCTGCACACCGACAAACAGCAGCGCGCTGGGTTTAAAAGTGGGGTTCGAGACGACACGCAACGTTGAGTTGCGCGACCGACGCCGTGTTTGGCAGCGAAATGGTCGTTGAGATCAGTTCAGCAAGATCGGACGCATCGATCATCGTGGCGGAATCCTCGCCAAAGTCACTCGTCATGTCGGTCGCGATGAATCCGGGGCAGACCGACGTGACGCGAACGCCGTCATCCCAACCCGCCTGTTTCGTTGCCTCCGACAGAGCGAGCACAGCGTGCTTGGACATCGCATAACCCGGTGCGAACGTTCCCATGACCCGCACACCGGACAACGAGGCGATGCTGACAACACGCCCGCTGCCATCGGCGCGTAAATGTGGCAGCGCAAGTTGGATCATCCGAAACGGTGCCTTCACATTGACCGACCACAATGCGTCGAGCCCGTCTTCGGTGAGAGCTTCGAGCCCGGCGGTGTCGATGATCCCCGCATTGTTGACGAGACCGGACAGGGATCCGAATCGCTCGATGGTTGCGCTGACCCACTCGGCGTCGGTGCCTGGTTTGGTAGCGTCGTAGCGATGGCACAGCACCCTGTCGTCATCGCAACCCTCCATTGAATGGCGCAATGTTTCGATGTCGCGGCCGCCGACGCTGACGTTGTATCCGTCGTTGTGGAGCCGTCGTGCAATGGCGTTGCCCAGACCTCGATTCGCTCCGCTGATCATGATTGTTTTACCGGTCGGGTCAAGCATGACGCGACCGTAACCGACCCAGGTCGTCGGCAAACTGGCGGCGACGCAGTTCCAGCAGGCGAGGCAGGCCGTGGCGATCGAGCGACACGTCGGCGTCGCGCTCTGACGTGCGAAGATCATTCGAGCACTCAACCGGTGACCAACGCTCGACCTGATCGACAAGGAAGAAAACACATGACTGGCAACCGAACCGCAGCTGTCGCTGCAGCGATGGATGACATCCGCCGCATCGAAGCCAATGTTGGCGTGACCACCAAAGGTGTCGAGGCCATTCGCCATCGAATCATCGAGCTGAGCCAACAACGCGACCTCTTCCCACTCGAAGACTTTCCCTCCCCGGCCGCCGAAGACCAGGCGAACAGCTTCCTGTACCGCCTGGCGCAGGACACCGACGATCGATTCGCCCTCTACGCCCAGTCGAGTAGCGGCCAGTTCGAAACGCCTGTCCACAACCACACGACGTGGGCGGTGGTGGTCGGCTTCGACGGTCAGGAGCTCAACAAATTCTTCGATCGAACCAGTGACGGCGTCACCCAAACCGATCAACAAATGGTCGAAGCCGGTACCGGCGTCGCGATGCTCCCCGACGACCTGCACTCGATTCACATCAACGGACAGGCACTGAACTTCCACTGCTATGGCCTAGCGCTCGAACGACTTGATTCTCGCGAGTACTTCAGCCCCAGTGACAAGACGTGGAAGATCTTCAACAACGTCAGCGGCATCCGCGAGGCCCGCACGAGTTCGCACATCTGCTGATGGACGTCGATGCTCCGACGCTGAATCGGTGGCTCCAAGATGGCGACGAGTTGGCGGTCCTCGACGCACGTGAACAGGGGGTGTACTTCCGGTCGCATCTGTTTCACGCCGCCTGCATTCCACTTTCCCAGCTGGAGCTGGTGCTGCCGGGATCGGTGCCGCGCCGCGACACCAGAGTGGTGTGGTGCGACGATGGCAGCTACGACGAGACCGGCAGCACCCTCGCCCTGCGCGCAGCCGCGACGGCTCAGGAACTCGGCTGGAGCAACCAGCATGTCCTGGTTGGCGGTATTGCAGGCTGGGCCGCCAACGGAGGCGAGCTGTACTCCGGCGTGAACGTTCCCTCCAAGGCGTTCGGCGAGTTCGTTGAGCACACCTACGGCACACCGCGCATCACCGCCGCGGAACTCAACACGATGATCGATGATGGTGCCGACATCGTGGTGCTCGACTCTCGTCCGCTCGAAGAGTTCCGCAACATGAGTATCCCGAGTGGCATTGATTGCCCTGGTGCCGAGCTGGTCCATCGTGTCAAAGAAGTCGTGACCGACCCCGAGACACTGGTGGTCGTGAACTGTGCCGGCAGAACACGCAGCATCATCGGGAGCCAATCGCTGATCAACGCCGGGCTCGAGAACAGCGTCGTGGCGCTAGAAAACGGCACGATGGGCTGGGAACTCGCCGGCTTCGATGTGGTTCGCGGCCACGATGCTCATGCACCAGATCCGGGCGCGACGAGCAAAGAATGGGCGATGTCCGCAGTGGCCGAAGTTGCCGAGCGGTTCGACGTCAACCGGATCACGATCGACGAACTCGAACAGTGGCAAGCCGACACGACCCGCACGACGTACCTCTTCGACGTACGGACGCCAGCGGAGTTCGCCGCAGGCCACCTCATCGGCAGCAGCAACGCCCCCGGCGGCCAGCTCGTGCAGGCAACCGACGAGTACGCAGCGACTCGAAATGCCCGACTCATTCTGGTCGACGACAACGGAGTGCGAGCCACCATGACGGCGAGCTGGTTACGCCAATTGGGGTGGAACGACGCGGTGGTCCTCGACGTCGATGTGCGCGAACTGGACGTAGTCACCGGCGGGGTGGCTCGCGTGCCGGTGGAGTCAGCGCCCTCGATCACCGTGAGTGAATTGGGCGATCGTCTCAGCGCGGACGGCGTAGCGGTCCTCGATGTGGGGACCAGCCTGAAGTACCGCAAGAAGGGTCACATTCCAGGTTCGTTCTGGGGCGTGCGCAGCCGTTTGAACGCAGCCCGGGCTGTGGTCGGTGATGTGGAGACGTTGGTGATCACTTCAACCGATGGTCAACTCGCCAAGCTGGCCGTGCCTGACGCGCAGAAGGTGTGGCCCAATGCCTCGGTGGCGGCCTTGGCGGGCGGGAATCGGGCGTGGCGTCACGCCGGTAATGCGATGGAGCCTGGCTTTGAACGGCCCACGACCGAGCCCGACGACGTCTGGTACAAGCCGTATGACCACGACGGCCAGGCTGCTCCGAAGCACATGCAGGAGTACCTCACCTGGGAGATTGCCCTCGTCGAGCAACTCGAACGAGATCCCACGGTGCGCTTCACGTCCTGGGCCTGAGTAAGCGTGAGCAGCAAACAACATCGGCAAGACTCTCAGCTGTGGTCGTGCAATCGCGAATCGAGACAGAACGATTTGGGCAGCGCTATGCGGCGTCTGGCGAGGCAGCGCCGCGGACGGTGGAGTTCGAAGCACTCGGCAGCGACTATCGCGCGACTGGATATACGACACGCGAGCAGGCGGACGACATCGGTCGGCTCCTTGAACTCGGGCCAGGCAGCGTGCTCCTCGACATCGGCGCAGGATGCGGATGGCCGGGCCTCTATCTGGCGACAACGCTCGGCTGCTCCGTGATCAGCGTCGATCCGATCATGGAAGGTTGCAGTGCTGCTCTCGACCGGATCGGCAGCGATGACCTCGGACCCCGAGCACTCGCACTGCTCGGAACTGGCGAGCAGCTCCCGATCCGGTCGGGGTCGATCGACGGAATCGTGCACGCCGATGTGATGTGTTGACTGCGCAGAAAGCTCTCCGTGCTGAGAGCATCTCGTCGGGTGCTCCGTCCGGGCGGCCGGCTGGCGTTCCATACAATCGAAGTGCCGCCGGGGCTCAGCGCAGCGAAGCGCCGGCGCGCAAGCTTGATCGGGCCGCCCGGGGTGGCGGTTCGGACGACCTATCCGAGCTTGCTCCGCTCAGCAGGTTTCATCGAGATTGACGAGGTCGATGTGACCACCGAGTACCTCGCCACCCATCGCCGCTGGCTCGCGGCCACGCTCCGGCACGAAGAGGGGCTGCGCTCAGTTCTCGGCGACGACGGAGTCCATGAAGGAATCGAGCGCCGGCGGCGCACGGTTGACGCGATCGAGGGGGGCTTGTTGTCGCGGACCCTGTATTCGGCCACTCGCTCACACCGATTGCGCTACGGACGCGGCGCCCGGTCCAGCCCAAACCGGTGAGCTAGGAGGAATCGCGTGATTCGCTCGGAGTGGCATCGTTGACTGCGAGCGTTGATTCGATCTGGTCGAGGCGCTCAGCGAGGGTCGACTCGATCTGATCAAGACGCTCGACGAGCGTCGAGAGTGTCGAATCGAGACGAGTGAAGGGGTCAGTTTCTGGGGACGCCGCTTCGGCGTTGGCGCGTGCGGTCCGAACCCGTGCCGCCTCAATGAACGTTGAGGTCACTCTGGCTGTCACAACGGTGACGAGCCCGATGGCGGTGAGCATGACGACTGCCGCCACGGTTTTACCCACCGTGCTGATCGGCGTCGCATCGCCGTATCCGACCGTCGTGACCGTCTGGAGGGTGAACCAGAGCGCACTGCCGTAGGTGGGGTACTGACCGTGGTCAAAGACCCACATCATCAGCGCACCCAACAGAACGACCGCAACCGTCAGGCTGGTGATCATTTGGGTCGCGTGCCTCAACGACGACGGATTGTCATGGAATCGTTCATAGCCACGGCGGAGAATTCCCATGACCACATGGTCCCAGAGCGGGCCGCGCCGTCGCTGGATGGTGGCTGCGCTGGGCGGCTACTGGGTAGCTTCAGTAGTAAAATGGCAGCCGATGAGGTCAGCGCGAAGATGACGACATCCTTCAGAACCTTGTCGCCTCGAAATGACCCGATTGTCATGAACCCAGACGTCAGCCAGCTCCCGCCGTTGGAGAACGATCTGAAGCGGGTCTTCGGATCGAACGCCACGATCGCCCCGCTCACTTCGACAGAACGGCTCGGCCGCCGCGTCGCCGGCATCGATCTGACCGAGCCGTTGACGCCGAGCCAGGCCGCGCTGTTGGTGGCATTGGTCGACTGGCACCGCATCGTGTCGTTCCCCACGCAAGACACACACGGCTTCAGCGTTGGCCATCTCGAGCAGGTGGCGAACCACTTCGGGGCGCCCCTGCCGCACCCGCACAACTACGCCAACTACGTCGGGCACGCTGCTGGGGACCTGCTCGAACTGCACCCCATCGAGGAGCGAACATCGACTCTGGTGGACCAGGCCTTCCCCGGCTCCATCATGTCGCTCGACGGGGCTGATAGCCCTGCGGTCTACATCGTCACCAACCTGGTCGGCAGCGGTCCCACGGTTGAACCCGAGGTCCGTGGCGGCCAGCACTGGCACACCGACATCGAGTTCGAACCTGCGCCTCTGTCAACCAGCCTGTTCTACGTCCAGCGCACCCCAACGACCCGCAACAGCTCACGCGGCACCTGGGTTGACAATCCTCCAAGAGAGCCAGGCTTCTATCACCCAGACTCAAGCGCTACGCTGTCTGAGCTACGTGAGGCTCTACCTCTGAACGCAGAGACGGCCTATGCCGACACGGCCGCTGCGTTCGCCGCGCTGCCGGAACAGGAGCGTCGAATGCTTGAAAAGGTCATGGTGCGACGCCGCCTACGTGTCACCGACGGCGGGTGGATGGTGCCGCTCGTCTACACCAATCCGAGGAGCGGCGTGAGGTCGCTCCACAGCCCGGTGTGGGCCTCGCGCGGCCGCCGGGTGGCTCCGGTCGAGGTGGACGGAATGGGCAGCGACGAGTCGCGCCGCTTCCTCGACCGGCTCGAGGAGCATTGCCTCCAGCCAGAGTTCCGCTACGACCACGTTCACACTCCAGGCGATGTGACGATCTGGAACAACTTCGCCACGCTTCACACGGCGCCTCCATCGAAGCCGATCGTTAACCATCCCGACGACGCTCGGCTGCTCTACCGCATCAGCTGTAAGGGAGACCCGAGCTACGAACTGCCTCGCAGTGACACCGACAAATGGATTGCCGCCAACATCTCTCCGCCGTATCGCACGCCGCCTCAGATTCCGAGGGTGAAACATCACGGCCGCTGAGGGGGCCTAGCGTGCATGTCATGTTTCGAGCTGCGACCGCTGTGGCGTGCACCATCGCCGCTGTCGGCACGCTCTCGACAACAGCGCAAGCAAGTTCGACGGATTCAACGCAACCAGCCATTCAGCGCGTCGTGACGCTTGGCGATTCCTACAGCTCGGGCAGTGGCATCCATCGCAACGCGTCGAGCTATGACGACCACGGGCCCGCGACCCATTCCTTCGGCCACTCGACCCGACTCGGTTCGAGTGCCTGCCAACGCGAACTTGACGAGACCCCTGGTCCCCGTTTCGCCGAGCAACTCGACGCCGAGTCGGTTTTTGTTGCCTGTGCGGGCGCAGTGATCCGCGAGATCCCCGCCCAGGTACGTGCTGCAGGCATTCGCGGCGACGGCGACGGGACGTTGATTACGATGACGATTGGCGGCAACGATCTTCGAACCGAACGTGATGAGAACTGGCCGGATGCCCTGTTGCGCTGCATCACAACGGCAAACTGCGACAAGCCACCACAGAATCAGATGGCCAACTTCGATGAGATCCGGCGTGATCTGATCCGAACATATGTCGCGATCGGTGACCAGTATCCCGACGTCATGGTGCGAGCGCTTGCGTACCCGCGGCTGATGCAGAGTGATCGCTGGTGCGAGGGCGTCTTGGGGATTAGCCGCAACGAGGCGGACTTCATTGATGAGCAGGTTGATCTGTTGAACCGCGAGATTGAGACTGCAACGAACATTGCTCGAGTCCGCACCGGTGCCGACATTCGCTATGTGTCGGTCATTGATGAGTTCGACAACCATGGGGCCTGCCGGTTCTGGCAGCGCGATCGGTATGTCAACGATGCAGTGTTCGGTGATTCCCTGCGTCGCAGCAAACTCGAAGATGGCACGATCCGCGAGCATTGGACCGATGGTCCCATCAACGTGTCGACGGCCTCTTTCCACCCCAGTTCGAGCGGCTATGACGCCTACCTCGACGCGCTGCAGGGCAGCTTGACCGCCACCGCCGGCTGAGCCCGTTCGTTCCGCGAACGTTCACCAGATCTGGGATCGTTCGTTCTACCGAACTGGATGGTTTGGGCGATGTTGCGACGCAGCGAACTGACGTCGAACAGCACAGTGTCCCAGGCAACGAGCGGCGCAGGTGTTCCCGCTCCGGCTATCGCCAGGCGATCGTTCGACATCACTGCCACCCAGACCTTCGACATGGTGTCACTCGTGACGATGCTGGCGCCGAGCTCGGATTGGTTTGTCGGGCTGCGCAACTTTGACCTGTTTGACGGGGAATGGGCGCCGAGCACCACGGTCAATGCTGGTAGCTATGACGCTGGAACATCGGGTGGTGACAACTTCGGCGTCTCAAGCCGATCTGGGCCAGGATTTGTCACCGGACCCGTCGATTCCGGCTACGTCGCCGCAGCATCTCAGAATGCTTTCGCAACGATCACGATCACCCGCACCGGCTGAACGCCGACCGAGCAGGTCGTTGTCGCATCTGGTCCGAACCAGAACACAACGCTCGGTTCCTGAGCCATGCGGGATTGTCACAATGTGACAGTCGTTGTCACGCCTTGTTGGTGTCCAACACAACCACACCCAGGAGGATCAGAACATGCGCATTTCAATGCAGGACGTTCCCGTCAAGATCGATGTACCTGGCGCGGCAGCTTCCCGACTTCGGAGTCGCGTCCGGCACGATCGGTGCGGAGTACGTCTCGATGGCCGCTGGCACCGACCTCGCTCCGCTTCTCGAAGGGCTTGAGGGCGACATGTGCCACGGGCCGCACTGGGGGTTCATGCTCAACAGCGATGTTGTCGTCAGCTACAGCGACGGTTCAACCGAGCAGTGTGTGAACGGAGATCTCTTTCACTGGCCCGCCGGCCACAGCGTTCGGGTGAACGAAGACGCAGAACTCATCATGCTCAGCCCGCAAGCCGAGCACATGGCCGTGATGGAACACATCAACGCCAAGCTCGCCGGCTGACACAAGACGGGTCGTCCGATCTCGCTACCGCACTCCATCGGGCACGTACTCACGCACGACGTCCGGGTCGAATTGGAAGCCACACCCGTTCGAGCCGACAACATGCAACGGGAAGACAGTGACGTCGACGAACTGTGGTCGTCGGAGCCGTCGAGCGCGGGCAGTGCTGATTTCGAGGTGTGAACGAAACGCCGCAACGTCGGCGACACTGACGTCATGAGCGATCTGTGGGATGAGACTGATGATGGCGATATCTCACCGATCTGCGCTTCGTGCGGTGTCAGTGCGTTACCACCTGAGGCGCCCGGTGAGCCATCGATGTGCGAGAACCCCAACTGCTCAGAATTTGGCGAGCTGATGAGCCGATGAGCACAGACCAAGACGCTGCAGCATCGAGTGGCGAAGTTGAGGGTGTGACGTACATCGTGGACCCGGCTGACCCGCGGCTCGACGACTACCGCGAGCTGAACAGCATCGCGGTGCGTGCCGAAATGGAAGCCGATGAGTATTTCATGGGCGAGGGGTACGTCCCGATCGACCGCATGCTCGACTCTGGGCATCGCATGCGTTCGGTGTTACTCCACCCAAAACGCCTCAAGCGGTTCGTTCCCACGATGTCTCGGCCTGAGATGGCTGGCGTGCCGGTCTATGTTGCGAACCAAGCGGTCCTTGCCGAGGTCGTTGGCTTCAACATGGACCGGTGTTGTCTCGCGTCCGCCTTCCGTGCTCCGATGCCGACCGTTGCTGAGTTGTCGAGCACGTGTCGGCGGCTCGTCGTGCTTGAAGCGCTCAATGACGATCAGAACGTGGGCGCAATCGCCCGCGCGTCGCGTGCGTTTGGCATCGACGGCATGGTCATCAGTCCAACCTGCAACGATCCGTATCAACGGCGCACGGTGCGAGTCAGCATGGGCGAGATCCTCCACATCCCGGTCGCCCGAGCAGATGCCGAGGATTGGCCGAGCGCCCTGCACACGCTTCGTGACGCAGGCTTTGAGACATGGGCTCTCACCCCCGATGTCGTCGCGGTCGACCTCTGGGACATGGACGTACCCGACCGGGTCGCAGTTGTTCTCGGCGCGGAAGGCCATGGCTTGGAGCCTGAGACGATGGACGTTGCGACGCACCGCGTTCGGATCTCGATCTCGACCGACGTCGACTCACTCAACGTCGGCCATGCTGCAGCAGTTACGTTCGCAGTGATCGGTCGCCCGGCGCGAGCTCGATGAGTGCAATGCCTCCGGTTTCGGTGGCGGCGGAGATGCCGAGACTTATTCCGTTTGGTCGCCGTGGTCGAGGAGGGCTCTGGCCGCCATCTGCCCGAAGTTGTTGGCGGCCTCCGGGCTGGCCGGACACTAGTTTCCGGTCGATGTGGCCCGAGTTGTTGGCCTTGTTGTTGAGGATCTCGACGCCGAGTGCTTCGAGCTGCTCGCCAAAGTGCCGCTCTTGATGCAGCAACTACCGCGCCCGGATCCGCGGGCCGTCTCGGTGAGGTCTGGTACTTCTCGGCGCGGTTCCCAGGCGCCCGATATGGGCCGATATCGGGCGATTGCTCGGCGCAGGTTCTCTATCGGCAGCAGGCCCACGGAGCGCTCGTTGTGTGCTCATTGCTGCAGAGAACGTGCCGGTTGTGCGCGGCTTTGGGCACACGCGTGGGCGTTTAGTGGAAGATCGAGAAGGCGAGACGCGCTTGGGCGCGTAGGAGCTCAGGATCTTCACCGGCGGCCATTCTCAGGAGTACGGCGTTGCACTCGATGTCCACCATCGCCGCAGCAACCTCGGTCGGGATCTCCTCGGCCACCTCACACCGGGCCTTCGCCAGCTCGATCAGAGTGGCATAGGAATCCCGAGCCTGCTGGCGCAGTCCTTCGACTCGGCCTGTGGCCAATGGCCCCAATCCGTCGGTCTGCTGAAGTCGAGCGAGGAGGCACCCTGGCGGGCCGGCGCGATCGGCGTCGGTGAACGAGGCGACGATTGCCTCGAGCGTGTCGCACAGCGGTGTGTCATACGAAGTGAAAAAAGTGGGCAACTGGAAGTCGACAATGCTGGGTGGGGAGGGGCTCGTTGTGCACCTCACTGGGCCAGGCCGCGTCTACATCCAGACCCGTAGCCCGGAGAACTTTGTCGACTGGCTCGTCCCCAAGCTCCCCACCCAACGCTCCTGAACACACCAGCGCGGCGTTGCGCAGATTTCGCCGCGTCGCTCGATGTGCTGCGCGTGCGGGCTGCGGACGCCGACACCCTGCCCGAATCGTCTCTACAGTGAGCGGGCATGTTTGTGGACCTCATCGTTGTCGGCGGAGGCGCCGCGGGGTTCTTTGCTGCGATCACCTGCGCAGAGAGCTCTGGAAAATCGGTGCTGATCCTCGAAAAGACGTCGCACCTCCTGCAGAAGGTGAAGATCTCTGGTGGCGGTCGCTGCAATGTCACCCACGATTGTCTTGATCCGCGTGAGCTGAGTCGGAGTTATCCGCGCGGTGAGAAATCTTTGATTGGTCCGTTCCATCGATTCGGTGCCGCTGACACCGTTGAGTGGTTCGCCGGCCGTGGCGTCGCGCTGAAAACTGAGGCCGATGGCCGGATGTTCCCAGAGACCGACAGTTCGCAGACGATTGTCGACGCCCTGCTCGGTGCCGCTGAGGCGGCCGGGGTCAGTATCCGCACCTCGGAAGGAGTGACCTCCGTGGTCAAGAACGAGGATAACTTTGACCTCGTCACAGATGTCGGGAACTCCTACACGGCTGCAAATGTTCTCATCTCGACGGGCGGAACTCGGCTCGCCGCCGGGGCCCAACTCGCAACGAGTCTTGGCCACGAACTCAAGCCGCCGACACCTTCACTCTTCACCTTCAAGATCAAAGATCCGCGCATTGACGGACTGGCTGGCCTTGCGGTGAGTCCTGCCGAGGTCAGCATCCAGCAGAGCAAACTCTCGAGCAGCGGACCTGTCCTCATCACCCATTGGGGTTTGAGCGGGCCAGGAATTTTGAGGATCTCTGCATGGGGCGCTCGCGAGTTGGCTGCGCGTGACTATCGCTTCGACATTTCCGTGAACTGGCTACCGGACCTCGACCCGGCAGCAGTTGTCGCCGAGAAGCGGCTCGGCGAGGCGAAGCGCCAACTGTCCAGCCGAAGTCCGTTTGCTGCTCTTCCGAAGCGACTCTGGTTGCGTTTGCTCGCAGCCGCTGAGGTGTCCGAGACGGCGACGTGGTCGCAGCTCAGCAAGACACAGGCAACGAGGCTTGTCAGTCAACTCACTGCCTCGACGTTCACGGTCAGCGGCAAGAGCATGAACAAGGACGAATTCGTGACATGCGGCGGCGTTGCTCTCAACGAGATCGATTTCCGCACGATGGAGAGCAAGCTCGTGCACGGTCTCTATTTTGCTGGAGAGGTCATCGATGTCGATGGCATTACGGGCGGATTCAACTTTCAGAACGCGTGGACGAACGGCTTCCATGCCGGGTTAGACATTGCCGCGCGATGAGCTGACAGGCGAACCCTTTCTGCTTGACGATGCCGGTCGGTGTATGGAACCGACCATGGTGGGAATCGGAGAATTGGAACACTGTTCGAAAAAGTTGTGCCGGCGCTGGTCACAGCCACACTCTTGGCTCTATTGTCTGGCTGATGCGAGTACATCTCGATGCCGAGAAGTGTCAGGGTCACAACCGTTGTTACGCGTTGGCGTCGGAATTGTTCGACGTCGACGACTACGGCCAGGCCATGTTGACCGTCGAGGGCGACGTCCCCACGGAGTTGCACAACAAGGCCCGTCTCGCCGCTTCCAACTGCCCCGAGTACGCGATCACCATCACCGAGAACGGATGACATGACCGACACCACGAAATATTCCACGCGGATTGATGAGCCCAGCGGCAACAAGGTCATCACCATCGATCGAGGCGGCGAAACGGTGGACTTCGTCATCGGCAGCGGCCCTGAAGGTACCGACATCTGGCAGCGAGTGCCGTACGACGCGGACGATTACGGCCCGGTTGCTGACCCTCGCACCGACTTTGACCACGCGGACCCGGCGTATAATCCGAACGCACCCGAGGTGTGGAAAGAGTTGCGCGAGGGCGGCTGCCCCGTGGCACATTCCGATCGTTACGGCGGCATGTGGGTGCCAATCACCGACGACACCGTCACCGAGGTCGCCTACGACACCGAGAACTTCACGAGCCGCTCCGTCGTGGTCAGCGTTGCGCGGCCTGGCGATATGGCGCTTCCGGCCCCGATCGGTGGAGCGCCGCCGATCACCAGCGATCCGCCGTTCCATAACATGGCCCGCCGACTCCTTCTGCCGGCCTTCGCGCCGAAGAAGATTGAGCCGTGGGAGCCAGAGATCCAGCGGTTATGCCAAAAGCTGCTTGACGAGATGGGCGAGATCACACCCGGCGAGAGCATCGTCGACGCCGCTGTGCAATACGCCCAGAACATTCCAGTAAACGTGATTGGACGGATGCTCGGCTTCCCGGAAAAGGACGAGGAGTTGTTCCGCGAGTTCGTCCACGACGTCTTGGAACGCATCAACGAGGAACCAGGAACCCGAGAGGGTGGTGATGATCTCGGTCTCTACATCCAGGAGCAGATCGACGATCATCGCGCGAATCCCCGTGAGGATCTCACGAGCTACTTGATGAACGTCGAGCTCGATGGCAACAAGCTGGACGACGACGTCGTTGGTGGCATGGTCATCTTGCTGCTCGTTGCCGGCATCGACACGACATGGTCGGCAATTGGTTCGTCACTGTGGCACCTTGCGCAGCATCCCGAGGATCACCAGCGGCTGCTCGACGATCCCGAAGTGATGACGTTCGCCTTGGAGGAGTTCCTCCGCGCGTACGCACCAGTGACGATGGCCCGGTTGGTAGCGAAGGACAACGACTTCCACGGCTGCCCGATGAAGAAGGACGATTGGGTGCTCCTGCCGTTCCCGGCTGCCAACCGCGATCCGAGGAAGTTCGAGGATCCCGACACGTTCATTGTCGATCGCGAGGAGAATCGCCACGCAGCCTTTGGTCTCGGCATCCACCGATGCCTGGGTTCGAACCTGGCCCGCCTGGAGCTCAAGGTTGCCATCGAGGAGTTCATCAAGCGCTTCCCGCGCTTTGAGCTCGCCGGCGACACCCGCTGGAGCGTCGGTCAGATCCGTGGCCCCCGCGAGCTCCCGGTGCGCATTCTCGAAGTCGCCGACTGAACCTGCATTGCTGCCGGTTATCCGGCATATGTGCCGGGACTCACCCGTTGCTAGTCCCGGCTGGTTGCAGAGTCAATGACGAGGAACACGCGTCGGTAGTTGAAGAAACCGCCGACCAGAAACAAAACGCTGCCAACAACGAACTGGGCCGCGAGGAAAGTGTCAACGGTCCGTTCGTCATCACCATTCTGGAAGGTGAACAGGTACGGAACCGACGCGACGGCAAAAAGTGCTGATCCGACGACAAACGACAACGCCGTCAGGTTCAAGAGTTGCAGCACTTGGATGTCGGGGGCCCGAACGATCTGTAAGACGTCGATGGTCGCCCCGACAGCGAACAGCAAGCTGCCGAGAATGAAGCACCACGCGCCGGCGGAATAATCGCCAATCCAGGACAGGAAGAAGATGCTCCCGGCGATGAAGAACAACGTCCCGATCAGGTAGCTGCCCGCCGCCCACACCTCTAAATGGTCAGAAGTCGTCGGTGGGCCGTCGAGTTGGCGTCGATATCGCACGACCTCGGTGGTGTCATGGCCGGTAACGACGAGATAGAGCAATGACCCGGCGAAGAAGATCCACGCACCGCGGTTCTCGGCTCGTGACTCGAGCGATGGGAAGAACCGGACGCTGCCCCAAACGAACAGCACGCCGCCCACCAGATAAATGATTGCACTGGCGGACTCCCACCTGATTTGGTTGCGACGGAACGACTCCTTTCTGACGAGGGGGTGGGACCGGAGCCTGTTGACGAAATGATGGGGCATACAGTGCGATCTCTCAGAGGGACAGTCAGCAGTTCGGGACGCTTGACACATCCTGACTGAACTGCGGCGATTTGCCGCAGGCGCGCCGCCAAACGGATCGCTGTTCAGCAGCGGCGCGACCAACACGCGGCCGGCAATGAGACCAGACTGGCAACGTGGCTTACGAGAGTCCGACCTATCGCGTTGAGGAACTGATTGATGAGATCGAACTCCGCCGTTACGAGCCCTACCTTGTGGCCGAGACCCTCGTGCCAGGACCACTCGAGCGGGCCAGCAACGGCGGGTTCCGCCTGCTTGCTGGTTACATCTTTAGCGGGAACAAGACCGCCGACGGTGACAGTACAAAAATCGCGACGACCACCCCCGTCGCTCAAGACCGGGTCGGCGACCAATTCCGAGTGCGCTTCATGATGCCGACGCGACACACCGACGAGTCGCTTCCGACACCGAAGGACTTGCGTTTCACGATTAGCGAGGTTGGACCTCAGCGTCTTGCCGGCTACAAGCTGCCGCGGTCCGTTGTCGTCCAAGGCGCCGACGACCCGCTGTCCAAGTCGGGCGCTGGCAAGATCTTGAAGAGGGACCTGCGCGAACCGTATTGGGAAGGCAAAGACCGCCAGGTTGGATGACCCAACGACACCTGGCTGCCCACTTTGGGCCCGTGCAGGACGGTGCAACTCGATGGCGACGTTCTGTAATCTCGACCAGGCGAGGCAGCACCGAGGGCGACCTCGGTTGTAGGTGATCATGCCGCCAACTGTGACGGCTCGATCCAATGTCGGCAGACGAACAGAAATTTACGAGGACTCAACGACTCGTCTTCGTCGAAGAACACGGCGGACAGCGACACCCGAGAAGGCAACAAAGATCAGCGATCCGACTTGGTCTGGCCACAGGAGGATCAGACCTGCTGTGAAGGCGAGGCCGGTCAGGACCACGACGCTGCCAGATACTTCGAGATCTCCGTTGGTCACGTCGTCGCGCGTGAGTGCCTGACCCCGATTCGTGGCGACATACAGCTTCATCAGCATCATCGTCATATATATATCGAGGTGAGCAACGCGAGGTACGCCAACGCTTGACCGTGTTCTAATCCGCTCTCAAACGTGAAGCCTGCAATGACCGGCACCAAGTTCAAGAAGAACAGCCGTGCTGCATTCAGCCACAGCAACACAGAGTCGTAATCAACCATCAACTCTCCGAACTTGTGGTGACTCGCCCAGATCGAAATCATGAGAAGGAGCACTCCAACGAAACTGGTCAGCTGTTCGCTGTACTCGTCGAAGAGGACATCGATCGTTTGGCCGTCCTCAATCAGACCACGAGCGGAAGAACCAGCAGCGTCACTGCCACAGCCGCCACGGCATCACTAAAATTGACGAGTCGGTCCAGACCTCGCTCGGTGGTCACTTGCCTCATGGCGAGCTGTCACGGCTTCGGTACAGCTCCCACTCTTCAACGCGAGAGCCATCTGGCAAGTTGCAGTAGCCGACCTCGCCATCTGTCTCTTCAACAATGTCGACCTCGCCGCCTTGTTCAACGCAGTAGACCGAGGCTGGATTAGCCAACCCGGGCAGGTTGCTGGCGTTCCCGCTGCTACACCCCGCCAGACCTGCTCCGACCAAGCCAACAGCAACCAGCACAACACGATGAAATCGCATCGACGAAACCTAACCGTCGACGCTTGAGATCGGGGGTGTCGGGATGTGCTCATCAGTTGAGCCATACCTTTCGGCACTTGACTTGTGGCGTCGGCGTCGATCAGTGCCGCACTTGCCGCGACCATCCTCGGCTTGAGGTGTCCGCCGCGGTTCGCGGATGCCTCGACTGGGGGCTGCCCGCTGGCATTCATCTGAACGAAAGTTCGATTCTGGTTGTGGGAGTCATTCTCGATCCGTTATCGTCAATTAGATAATGGTTCTCACTCAGAAAGCGCATCCCCTCATGACAACATTCCGTGCCCGTACCTCGCTCTCGCTCATGGCGGGGCTGGTGCTCATTGCTGCAGCCTGCGGCTCCGATAGTGACGCCTCCACGACCGAGGCAGATTCCAGTGGCGCTCCGGCAACCGGCGCGTCATCAGCTGACGATTCGCAATCAGCGGGCGAGGTGGTGACCGTTGTCGTGACGACGAACATCTTGGGTGATGTGGTCAGCGAGCTTCTCGACGACCAAGCTGAGGTCATCACGATCATGCCAGTCGGGGCTGATCCGCACGACTTCCAGGCATCCGCGCAGGAAATCGACCGGATGCTCAGCGCAGACGCGTTGATCGTTAACGGGGCGAACTTTGAAGAAGGCCTCATCGACGTGATCGAGTCCGCCGAGGAAGAAGGCGTGCCCATGCACGAGGCCATCTCGGCCGTTGAGACGTTGGAATTTGGTGCGGGTGATGAGAAGCACTCAGACGAGGACCATGACGATGAGGAGCACTCAGACGAGGACCATGACCATGACGGCGCAGACCCGCACTTCTTCACCGATCCGGTGCGGATGTCGAGTGCGGTCCAGGGCATCGTCAGTTTCTTGAGTGGGCAAATCGAGGGCCTCGATATCGATGCGCTCGATGCGTCAGCTGATGAGTACCTCGCTCAGCTTGCCGCGGTCGATGCCGAAGTCATTTCCTTGGTCGACACCATCCGTGAGGACCAGCGTGTCATGGTCACCAACCATGAGGTGTTTGCCTATTTTGCGGACCGCTATGGCTTCGAGATCATCGGTGTTGTTATTCCTGGCCTGAGCACGACCGACGCAGCGAGCGCCGGCGAGTTGGCCGCACTTGTCGCAACGATCGAGGCCGAGGGCATTCCGGCCATCTTCGCCGACACGTCATCGTCTGACGAACTGGTCAAGACCTTGGCCAGCGAGGTTGGCGACATTGCCATTGTCGAGTTGTTCACCGAGTCACTCGGCACCGCCGACTCCGACGCGCCGACCTACCTGGACATGGTCCGGACGAACGCCGAGCGCATCGCTGCAGCGCTGGGGTGACGTGAGGCGCCGCGGTGCGCTGTCACGAGCAGCCGGCGCAGCTGCCGACCAAGTCGAGACGATGTCCATCGATCTTGAAGTTGGCCGCAGCTGCGCTCGCTGCGAACGCTGACTCCAGTGTTCGTTCGACCTTCGGGGGCAATTCGAAGTCACTGACCGCTCCGCAGGTTGTGCAGATCAAGTGATGATGGTGATCGTCAGTGAGCGTTTCGGCGAGTTCGTAGCGAGCGTGATCATCGTGGGTGACGATTCGAGCTACGACGCCGACCTCTTCGAGGATTGCGAGGTTCCGGTACACACTCGACTGAGCTAGTGACGTCTCGACTTCGAGGATCTGCGGGATCGTGACCGGGTTCGCTGCGGCTTGCAGCGCAGCAACGACTCGCTGCCGACCATTCGTATACCGGTGGTCGCCAGCACGCAACATCATCGCAACGTCGTCGTGGAGAAGGTCCGCACTCATCGCATGCACGATATCGGTTGCTCGCCAGTTGTGGGAACCGATGAGAACTGGTCGCCGCTGATCCACCTTGTGCGGCCAGAATCGTGCTGAGGGTCGAGCCGCGTCAGACGACGTTGCCTCAGTGCGACACGCGTGACGCCGACATCGTTTCACGGATTCAACTGTTCACAGTTGCCTGGCGCAGCACTAGTGGTGGTGGTCGTGGTGCGGGTCATCGATGACGAGCGTGTCTCCGGCGCGCACAAAGCGCCCACCGAACGCAGTGCGCAGATGATCCTCAGTGAACACGTCGTCGGGTGCTCCGAATGCGACGAAGCGCGTGGCGAGCAGCAGCACAAGGTCGCACTGTGCTGCATCTTCGAAGTTGTGCGTGGTCGTGATGACTGTGCGTCCGGCGCCTTGCTCGGAATCCAGGACGTCGGCAATGACTGATCGCGATCGTACGTCGAGGCCAGTCAACGGCTCGTCGAGTAAGAGAATCGGAGCCTGCTGGGCGAGGCCCTGAGCAACGAAGGCTCGTTGGCGTTGCCCCCCGGAGAGGTGGTGAATCTGGCGGTCCGCCAGGTCTGCGATATCGAGCCGGTCGAGCGCCGACTGCACTGCTGCTCGGTCCTCGGCACGGAACCGGCGGAAGAGCCCGACGCTCGGATAGCGCGCCATCGCCACCAAATCGCGCACGGTGATCGGCACGCTCGGGTCAACATCGGTCGATTGAAGCACGATGGCTGTCGCTGCACCGTGGGTGTCGAGAGACCCCGAGTTTGGCTCAAGGATGCCGGCGATCACCTTGAGCAGAGTCGACTTGCCCGACCCGTTCGGGCCAATGATAGCAACCGAGGCGCCTTGCGGAATCTCGAGCGACAGGTCACCGACGGCATGAACGGTGCCATAGTCAACGTGAACATCGCTGATCGTCACTGCCGCAGGCACGCCGCTGACGATATCGAGAATCACTCCGAAAAACGTTGCCGGCCGGCGGTGGCGTTCGATAGCGTCAGGTCGTGCAACTGATCGTGGATGCCTTCGAACCTGCATTCATGCAGCGGGCACTGATCGGCAGCTTGCTCGCAGTCGTCGCGACGTCGCTCGTCGGCACCTGGGTCGTATTGCGAGGACTGGCATTCCTCGGCGACGCAATCGCACACGGAGTCATCCCCGGCATCGCCCTCGCCGTGCTCTGGGGCTTTAGCCCCATCATCGGGGCGCTCGCCGCCGCCGCCCTCATGGCAGGCCTGGTCTCGGTGGTGTCAGCCCGAACAGTGATTCGCGAAGACACCGGCATCGGACTCCTCTTTGTTGGCATGTTGTCGCTCGGCATCGTCATCGTGTCCAAGGCCCGGTCGTTCACCACAGAAGTCACTTCCTTGCTCTTCGGAGATGTGCTCGGTGTGACACGCGGCGACATCAACGGACAGTTCGTCGCTGCAGCCATCGTGGTCATCGCAACCGTCGTGTTGTATCGCCCTTTCATGGCACTCACGTTCAACGCCATGAAGGCTCAGTCACTCGGCATGCACCCCAAAGCCACACACCTCACACTCATGTTGCTCCTGGCCGTCAGCATCGTGGCAAGTTTTCAAGCGGTCGGCACGCTCTTGGTCTTCGGTTTGCTGGTCGGGCCGCCAGCCACCGCGTCGCTCCTCACGCGACGTGTTCCGGTGATGATGATCACCTCCATGCTGTTCGGAGCCATTGCCGTCGTAGCCGGGCTGACCATCAGCTTCCACGCCGGCACGGCGGGTGGCGCAACAATGGCCGGTCTCAGCGTCGCCGGATTCTTCGTGGTCTTGCTCATCACCGAGGTCACTCGCCATCTGTCTGGACGCAGCGCCAGAGCAGCGCTCCGCCACACCTGAACTCGGCTCCAGCCCGGCTGCTTGAGACTTGAGTCGACCAGCCGAGCCCTGGGGATACCCCGTCGTCCGACAGTGATGCTGTCATCGCGGAATTTGTACGGTCGTAGGTATGCACGGCGTTGCAGCACCGGGGTGTTTCGAGACGGAGTGGGCTACGCGCGTACTCATCGACAGCTTGGCCGACACCCGCGCGTTGGGTGATCGAGCAACCAGACCAGCGGCGTCAGCCGTCCCATATCAAGGCGAGATGAAGGAGAGATGATGGCACGTGACGTGTACGTCGTTGGCGTCGGAATGACGAAGTTCGAAAAGCCCGGTCGCCGGGACTGGGACTATCCCGACATGGTCCGCGAGGCCGGCACGAAAGCGCTCGAAGACGCCGGAATCGGCTACGAAGAGATCGAGCAGGTCGGCGTTGGCTACGTCTATGGCGACTCGACAGCGGGTCAGCGAGCCGTTTACGAACTGGGTCTGTCCGGCATTCCGGTGGTCAACATGAACAACAACTGCTCGACCGGCTCGACGGCGTTGATGTACTGCCGCCAGATGATTGCCGGTGGCCTTGCCGACGTCACCATGGCGGTTGGATTCGAAAAAATGCAGCGAGGGTCACTCGACCTCAGCTCAGAAGATCGAACGGCGCCGCTCGACCGCCACATCTCGAGCCTGCACAATCTGCACGAAGAGACCGCAAGCCCCGTTGCTCCGCAGATGTGGGCGCGCGCTGCTGAGGATCACGTGCGTCGGTATGGATCGACACCGGAGCACTTCGCCAAAGTTGCCGAAAAGAACCACCGACACTCGGCCAACAACCCCTACGCCCAGTTCCAAGACGTATACACACTCGACGAAGTTCTCGCATCGCCACACATCGATGGGCCACTGACGCGGTTGCAGTGTTCGCCAACCTCCGACGGAGCTGCGGCTGCAATTCTCATGAGCGAAGAAGCCGTCGCCAAGTTCGATCTGGGCGACCAAGCAGTCCGCATCGCCGGTCAAGCCATGGCCACCGATTTCGCGTCATCATTCGACACCGACGACGCCCGCACCATCGTTGGCGCAGACATGTCCGCAGCTGCAGCACGGTCGGCTTACGACATGGCCGGCTTCGACGCCGCCGATGTCCAGGTCATCGAACTGCACGATTGCTTCTCGCCCAACGAGCTGCTGACCTATGAGGCGCTCAACATGTGCGAGGTCGGCCGCAGCGCTGAACTCATCGACGATGGATCCACCACCTACGGCGGCCGCTGGGTCGTCAACCCATCGGGCGGCCTCATCTCGAAGGGCCATCCGCTCGGAGCGACCGGAATTGCGCAATGTGCCGAGCTGAATTGGCAACTGCGCGGCGAAGCAGGGCAGCGTCAAGTTGCCAACGCCACCCGAGCGCTCCAGCACAACATCGGTCTCGGTGGCGCAGCTGTCGTGACGCTCTATGAGAAGTCGGCCAATTAGGAGATTCCCAATGCCAACGAACGATCCAACCATTGCCTGGGTGCTCGACCGGGCCGCGAACATCAACCCGCACGGCGACGCCACCATCGACCTCGGCACCGGCGAACGTCGCGACTGGGCCGAAGTCGCATGGCGCGTCGACGGCGTGGCTTCAGGGCTCAACAGCATCGATCTTGACCGCGGCGACCGCGTCGGCGTGCTAATGCTCAACTCGGCTCGCCACCTCGAGTTGTGGTTTGCGATCCCCGTTGCCGGCATGGTGATGAACGACCTCAACTTCCGCCTCGCGACCGAAGAGCTTCGATTCATCTGCGACGACAGCCAGGTCAAACTGCTGTTTGTCGACGAGACGTTTTTGCCGGTTGCCCGACAACTCCGCGACAGCGTGGCGTCGATCCACACCCTGGTGTGGGTCGGTCCCGGCACCGACGCCCCACACGACACCATTGCCTATGAGTCCATGGTTGACACCGCACATGTTGAGCTGCCCGAGCTGGAATCTGAAGATCTTGTCGCGATCTTTTACACCGGTGGCACGACGGGTCTGCCCAAGGGCGCCATGCTCACGCACCGCAACCTCACCGCGAATGCTCTGCACATGGGGTTGCACGCCCGCATCACCCCCATTGACCGCTACCTGCATGCCGCGCCGCAGTTCCACCTCGCTGACGGTGCGCTTGCCTATGCGCTCACTTGGGCTGGCGGGACTCACGTGTTCGTTCCGGCCTTTGATCCCGCAGCGACCATTGCTGCGCTCGCCGACGAACGCTGCACGATGGTGCTGCTCGTGCCCACCATGATCTCGATGGTGCTCGCGCATGGCGGCCTGGCCGATGCCGATATCTCCTCCATGCGGGTGGTGCTGTATGGCGCCTCGCCGATGCCCGGCGAAGTTCAACGTCAGGCGCTCGAGGCGTTTGGTTGCGGCTTCGCGCAGGCGTACGGCATGACCGAAGCCTCGCCGCTGGTGAGTTGGCTTGACGAAGCAACTCATGAACGCGGTGCTCGCGGCGAAGAGCCGTCTGCGAGCCGTCTGCGCTCTGCCGGTGTGCCGATTGTGGGTGTTCGCACCGAGATTCGTCGCCCGGATGGAAGCCTTGCTGAGATTGGCGAGGCCGGCGAGATCTACATCCAGGGCCCGAACATCATGCGCGGCTATTGGAACCGCGAAGCAGAGACGGCGCACGCGCTCGTCGACGGTTGGTATCGGTCCGGTGACGTGGCGTACGCCGATGATGGCGGCTACCTCTACATCGTGGACCGCGCCAAAGACATGATCATTTCCGGTGGCGAGAACGTGTACACCACCGAAGTCGAGAACGCCGTCTACCACCACCCGTCAGTCGCCGAAGCCGCGGTCTTCGGAATCCCCCACGATGAGTGGGGCGAGACGGTCCACGTCGAAGTTGTCCTGAAACCGGGAGCTGAGCTGACCTCGGACGAACTCATCGAATCGTGCCGCGAGCGTCTTGCCGGCTACAAGCTGCCGCGGTCCGTTGTCATCCGAGGCGCCGAAGATCCGCTGCCCAAGTCGGGTGCCGGCAAGATCCTGAAGAAGGACCTGCGCGAACCGTATTGGGAAGGCAAAGACCGCCAGGTTGGATGACCCAACGACACCTGGCTGCCCACTTTGGGCCCGTGCAGGACGGTGTCACTCGATGGCGTCGAGGTCGTCAGGTGTAGTTGGTGGTACAGCCGGGGTCGTCCAGCGACGACGGAATTGTTGCGTCGTCGGGCCCAATTCCGCAGACGTCGTTGCGGTCTTTCAAGATCCAGAACTGACCTTCTGCTTCAAACACGACCGTGTGGTGCAGGTGGCGCCTACTCAGCGTTACAGCCCGATCTTGCTGGCCAGATTCGGGAACGTAAAATCACCTCAATCGCCCGTGCTGTCAGCCGCAGTGATGCGTCGCTGGTCGCGAGCGCCAACCCCGGCTGTTCAATGCACTTGAGTTGTGTGCTCGGCGACAACCTTGAGGTCCGTCACCCCGTCGACATCGTGGCCGACGCATTGGGTCTCTGAAGTGGTGAATTATGGCGATTTTGCACATCGGCTGACGGCGATCGGCGCCGACATCGATGAGATCGCCTTCGATGCGTTGCGTGAAGCCGTAGCTGACGGCGAGGTGCAACGCCCCGTCGACGATAAAAAGTTGATGCAGGCACGTCGCGCGATCGAAAAAGCCGCAGGAATTCTGCGTCAACTTGATGGTGACGACTCAGACAACTGGTGACCGAAGAGGCTGCTGAGGGCGCAAGCAACTGGACTCAGTCTGTGTCAGGCAAGTCCTGGTTGACGCTGCTCCGCCTGTACGGACCACTCGAGGGTTGGTTCGATCAGACCTGGCGACCAGGAGGTATTGAACGCTTCACCGGCTGACGGCTGTCATGTCGTCTCCGTGCAGAAAACTGAAAGAGGCAGCGCACTGTTCTGGTGCGATGTTTCTGTCAGTTGAGCTACGTGGCGCGTGAAAGGTGTCTGTCCTTGTCAGGGTGTGCGGCCGCAGAACGCGAGCATCTGGTCGAAGCTTGATGCGTCGGCTGGTACTTCGACCTCCGACCCAAACGAACCGCCTGCACGAGCGTCGTCGGTGATGAACGACTTAAAGAAAGTCGCAGCTTCGTCGGTCAAATGCGAGGGCGGGAAAAAGTCCTGACCGGTCGCAGTTGCTAGATCCCAACAGTGGACGTAGTTGTCCGCTGCGAGCATCTGCAGTGCGTATCCGGCTGGCATTTCACCAAAGACGAGGCTGACATTTTCGTTCACGTCTGAAACGCCGTCGACGGCGCTTTCAACCGATGCAGTAGCTTGCCGGTACGTGTCGTGATGGTCGTCTCCGAGAACGTCACCAAATTTGGCCGGCATTGTTGAAACAAGCTCCTGGCCCCGCTCGGTGTCGCCAGCAAGCCCGGCCCCAAAAATGAACCGTCCAAGCGTGAAGTGGCCGATCAAGTCGCAGACCGCGAAGTTGTCGCAGGGGGTGTCCTGTGTCAGTTGGGACGCATCGGTCCCTTCGACCAAAGGCGTCAGAATTTCACTGACCTCTCGAAAAAAATCTTTGGGATCCATATGTTTGTCTCCTTACTGGGTACTCGAGACCGGTACTTCCAGACTCTGTTGTTTCGTCTGACAGTAGTGAAGCGATCCCGATCCTATCGGGCCCGGAGTGGCCACCAGTACTGTTCAAGCTGATCAACTTGTTCTGTGTGTCAAGGAGGCCTGGTGGAAGATTAGATGACTCTGGCCCTGCAGCAGCGCCAGGGTCGTTTCAATGGATTTTTGTCCAAGTCCATTGGTTCAAAATCCGAGCCGATCCGAAGATCGAGACCTTGCGCTCGTTCTTGTAGGGTCGAGGGGAGGCTGCGCGAGCTTCTGTTGTCGGGTCGGGAGAACACGGACCTGGAGTTCAAGAGCTCCTTGCGCTGGAACCTCGAAGAAGGCCGCAAGGACCGGGAGATGACCGACGCTGTTGTCAAGACCATCGCAGCGTTCCTGAACACACAGGGCGGCACCCTGCTGATCGGTGTCTCCGACGACCGCCTCCCGATCGGTATCGAGGTTGACCAGTTCGACGACGACGACAAGTTCCTTCTGCACCTCTACCAAACCGCACAGAACGCTCTCGGAGCCGCAGCGACGGCGCTGATCAGAACCAGCTTCGCCGATACCCCTGCTGGGCAAGTCTGCATCGTTGACTGCGCGAAGAGCTCTGAGCCGGTCATCTGCAACACCAAGAAGTTCAGGGATGCGTTTTTCGTGCGGACCGGGCCGGGCACGAAGAACCTCGAAGGCGACGAACGAGCCAACTTCGTGCGATCGCACTGGGCCGGCTGAGAGACGCCCTCTTGCTCGCTGAAATGCGCGGATGGGGACGTTCAATGACCGAGTAGACCACGAGCGCTGCTGGTCATAGGTCGTTCGTTGGCTCCGCTGTCTATCGTTAGTGGCCTTAGCTGAGCGCAAGCACTCAAGCGCCCCCGGCAGCACCGAGCGATGAACTCAAGCTCAGACAGGGATCCCCGTGTTCATTCGTCCGCTCCACAAAGCTCTTTGAGAGCCTAAAGAGGGCTCTGAGGCGTACCGATTTCATATCACCTTCCTGCCGAACTCAGGTGACGTTGTGCTCATTGCAGTCGCCCGGTCGCCCGAGCCCAGGTCTCGACGTGGGTCCAGTCCCAGATGAGCGCTGACCGCAACGTGGCGATCGGTTCGGGAAAGTCGGGGTGGCGTTTTCGCCAAACGTGGACAACTTGGGAACGGCTGACGTCAAGGCGTTCGGCGATCTCGTGTGCTCCGACCAAATCGGCTGGATCGACGAGTTCACCCACATCACGAAGCTAACGATTGGCGGCTTCGGGGGCGGGGATGTCGCATCCACCCACTATCCTGTGATTATAATCGTAATCACTGTAGTTGGGTTGATTGACGTTTGGAGCGATCTCCGAACAGTCAGCCCGCATGCAGGACGAGATCAAGGACGCCGCTGTAACCCAGGGGCAACTGTTCGAGCTTCCCGAGCACAGCCCAATGGGGCTGGCGCGCTGGCTGTGTGACGCTTTGACGGCTGGACGCATCAGGTTCGACGAGGCCGTCTGCTTCGCCCAGTCGACGCTGTCGCGGAGACGCGAGGCTCCAGAAACTCGCAAGAAGCGCTTGAGCATTGTCGACCAATTCGCCACGTTCGGTTCGGCGTCAGGCGTTGAGTACCTCGAGCAGCTTCGCACCACCCACGTCGACGACTTCTACTGGTCAGCAACACGGCGTGGCGGTGGCCCATTGCGCAGAGCAGCGTCTCGGACCGCCGCCAACCGGCAGTCGCTATTGAAGCCCGCCTTCGCGTTGTGGGCCGAAAGCGGCCTGTGGGTTGGCGTCGATCTGGTCGGCCCAACGATCTCGCGAACCAAGGGCGAGCAGGCACGGCCCGCTACCGAAGACGAATTGCAACTCATCCGGGCGTTTGCTGAGCCTGGGCTCGGATTCACCCGACGCAGCGCAATCATCGCGCTGCGACTCGCTGGTGGGTCCGCGATCGATGTTGCTGCGGTGCGCGCTGGCGACATCGATATCGCAGCGTTGACAGTCACGTTTGGCTGTCGGACGAACCCTCTCGATGAGTGGTCGGTGCAGCATCTCGCGGACCTGGTGGCTGACATGTCGCCGGACTCTCTGTTGTGCACGACAAACGCATCGGACCTGGCTCATGTGGTGACGGTGCAGACCCGCGACGTCCTGATCGATGCGGGACTCGGAGGAGTCGCCGGGTTGACACCCCGCTCAGTCGAGCTCGGCGCAGCACACGTCATCTTCGGTAACGACATCATCGGCGCAGCTCGGTGGCTCGGCTCAGCATCGCTCGATGCAACCGCTAGGGCGCTCTGCGTCGACTGGCGGCGATGATCCATGGCGCCCAGAAGCGGACTCCCAACCAACGACGACACGATCGCTGAGCGCGTCGACGGGGCCGAGTCGTCGGGGCAGGCAAACCGGATCCGAGAACGGCGAGTCCACTCTCCGGCCGCCTACAGCATTCAAATGAGACTCGACGCGATGGTTGCCTGTCGCATCTTTTGGGAGCTGTGTGAGGGCATCGGTTTGGTCGAGTCGCCGACTGGTCGTCGCTCGACGACGACAACGGCGGCGGTCATGGTTCTCGACCTCGCTGCCACACTGACGGGCTCGATCCGTTCTGCCGCTGTTTACCTCGAAGATCTGGCAACGTGGCAGCGTCTTATCGACGTCGCCGAACAGGCCTGGCCCGACGACCCTGCCCGTCGTCTCCCGTCACAGCCCGCTTCGCGAAGCCAACACTGCCGTTTTCGGTCTCGACACTTCACCGCCACGCCTGAACAGACTGACGCAATACGAGAGTTGACTCGAGTACTGGCGGTCTACGCCGCCACGGAGATCGATCTCTTCAATCCAGGATCGGGTTCGTTCTCGAGGCCGAGTCGCGAGCAGACGATTGCTGGTGATGCCACCTATGTGAAAGCGGCGTTCAACACGAACGACCCGACACTCACCGATCCCGTCACCGGGGAGGTCCGGACACGTCGGGTCGATAGCGACGCAACCTGGACTCCTGGCAACGAAAAGTCGCCTGGGTATTACCTCGTGGACGCCGTCGCCCAAGGAACCACGCCTGGGGCACGGATCGTCCTCGACGCAACCCTTCGGCCCCGCGGCACTGGTGACGGTGCCGTCTTCTGTGACCTCGTTGAGGCGGTCCAACGCGACCTTTCCCGCCACGGCCGAGAGGCCTACGCAGCGACCTACGACATGGCATTGCACGCAGCCGATCAGGACCGCCTCCTGGGCCTCGGTCTGCTCCCAGTCGCCAAGGTCCCACTCACCAAAGAGAGAGAGCGGGCCCAACGCAGACTCGGACCCCACACCTTCACGCTCTCCAACGGCACTCACCAAAGCTTCGACGTGATTGCTGTCGATGGCACGCCCCACATCGAGGTCCCGACGACCCGTGGCTTATGCCCCGTCATGCTCGAGAGGACACAAACCAAACGACGCCAGCGAAAAGATGGCACCTACCAGATCGCAAGCTTCTGGCGAATCCCCGACAAGCCCGAGGTCGCTATCCGTTTGGTTGGTGCCACAGCCCGCGTCCTCAACCAGTCGACCCCAGAAGAGCTCAACCGAAGCAGCCCCAAGCCGCGCACCAGAACCCTGCGCGCCATCCCACCAAGCGACCCGTCATACCGCCACATCTTCGGCACCCGCGAGTCCACCGAGTCAATGCATCAGCACTGGAAAGCAACGCTCGTGAACAAACGCGCTCGCACCGTCGGCGCCAACCGACTCCGCCATGCGTTCCACTGCTACCAGATGAGCGTGAACGTCACGACACTGCTTCGTAACGCACAACAGAGCGGCAACTGGGACATGTTCGGCGCCTGGCGACCACCCCAACTGGCGGCCTGACCCTCCAACCGCACCCGAGCGGCACATCGCTGCTGCTTCGCCGCGCCCCATCACCCCCGAATCGGCACGGCCGGCCGCCTCGACACTCATCCAAGGTCACAGCGCGCCCCGGAGCACGCCGATAGCCTCAGCCACACATGGGAACGGACCTAGCAGCGCAGTTTCGCGCCGCGATTCGCGCCATCCCCGCCTCTGTAGCTCAGTGGATAGAGCATCGGTTTCCTAAACCGTGTGTCGCAGGTTCGATCCCTGCCAGGGGCGCTTGTAAAGACTGATTCGAAAGTCCTGTCTGCGTTTTTGAATCGCAGTCAGGACTGGTGGATCAGAAATCCACGGGTCGTTGCGGTAAGGAAAGCATCGCTGCGATCGCTCCTGCGCAGAGAATGCCCGCGACGATGAGCATGGTGAGCCTGGTTGTTTTGCCTTTGAGCTTCGTTCCGACCCCAGCGAAGAACATCACCGATGCCATGATCACCGTCACCAAGATGAAGCTGTCGCTGGTGCTGTTCGCCTTGGCGGCGGCAGCGGAAGCCTCGATGGCCCCGAGGGTTTAGAGGTTCTTTGCTTCGAGGAGCTTGGTGAAGCCTGTTTCGTACTTGGGCAAGTCCTGGGGGATCGTGGCACCGTGACCAAATTGCCCCCAGGGTGGTGAGTGTTGTCCAAGGGTCCGAAACTGTCGTCCTCGAGTCAGACGAACCGCTGAGGACGAGTCACGTTCCTTGATCTTGAGGGCTGTCTTTTCGAGGCTGCTCTTCGGAAGGTCATCGCGCTGTACGCCCCGCATCGAACGACGACGCTCGAGTCGCCATAGCATCTCTGTATGCCGATCAAGATCCCTGACACGCTGCCGGCTCGAGCACTCCTAGAAAGAGAAGGCGTGATGGTGATGAGCGAGTCCACCGCAGTGCGTCAGGACATCCGGCCACTCCGGATTGGTCTGCTCAACTTGATGCCCGACAAAATCGCAACCGAGACCCAACTCGCGCGCCTCATCGCCTCAACGCCGCTCCAGGTCGAACTGACCCTCGTCCGGGTCGGTACCCATGCATCGAAGAACACCTCCGAGGATCACCTGATCACCTTCTACCGCACGTGGGATGAAGTCAGGGACCAGCACTTCGACGGCTTCATCATTACCGGCGCCCCAATCGAAACGCTTCCCTTCGACGAGGTCACCTATTGGCCCGAACTCACCGAGATCCTGGACTGGACCACAACCAACGTGCACTCCACGTTCAGTATCTGTTGGGGAGCAATGGCCGCCCTCTGGCACTTCCACGACGTCCCGAAACACATCTTGGATAACAAGGCGTTCGGTGTGTATCGGCACCGCAACCTGCAACCCGCATCGCCGTACCTCGCGGGATTCTCCGACGACTTCTTGGTCTCGGTCTCGCGCTGGACCGAGGTGCGCCGAGCCGACATCGAGCAGGTACCGAGCCTTGAACTGCTGATGGAATCAGATGAGACGGGCGTCTGCCTGCTCTCTGAGGCAGCGGGCCGCCGGCTCTACATGTTCAACCACATCGAATACGACTCCACGACGCTAGCCAAGGAGTACTTCCGAGATGTCGAAGCAGGAGCGCGAATCGAGGTCCCACACGACTACTTCCCCAACGATGACCCCAACCGTCCTCCGGTCAACCGGTGGCGCTCACATGCCTTCTTGCTGTTCGGCAATTGGATCAACCAGGTTTATCAATCCACCACGTTCGACTAAGCTCGGGCTGCGCGACGATGACGGTCAGGCCCGTTCGGCGAACGCGCTCGGGAACCTCGCCAAGAAGGTAACTGCGAGCCGCAACTCCCGTTTGTCGACGAACTTGCCGACCTTATGAGTGTTCTGTTCGATGCCTGCCCCGAACCCGAGCATCGCAGGATGCTTGAACTGGCCGGACTGCACCCAATGTTTCGTCGGGACGAAGAATTAAGGAACCTCAGTACTGCGCACAAATAGCATGGAACCAGCGCGGCGCTCGCTCGCTTACAACGATGATGGAAAGGACACCACTGTGAACGAAACGACGAAGGTAGCTATAGACGATCGTTCGCCCCGGGTACTTGCGTCGCTCCGCGGCGCTGAGCTGGTCACCGTGACTCGCCGCCAGCAGATCTTTGCCGGCGCCGCCTTGAACGTGTTGACCAACGTCGTGGTGCTCAATCTCTTCGTGGAGTTCGTCGACGAAGTCGTCATTGACTCGTTCTGGATCTCGGTGCTCACCGCCGTGTTGCTCACAACGATGATTGGCATTCTTGCCAGATTCGAACAACGCATTCATCACTATTTCTTCGACAAGCACTCCTGGCGGCTCGCCGGTGTGGTCACGATCTGGCTGGTCCTCTTCGGTGGCAAGTTAGTCATGCTCGAAGTCGTCGACATCGTCTTTGGTGATCACGTCTCGCTCGGACATCTGCTCGAAGTGATCCTGATCGTCGTCGCAATGATGGTCGCCGGTCAGTTGATGCAAACGATCTATGACCGTCTCGGCGCCAACGAGTAACCCACCGAGTCTGCCCCGAGTCGAGACGACGAGACTCCGACCTCGACGCCACGGTGACTCGCCCCGATCACCCGACTGAAAACACTCGGAAAACGACCGAACCCGGCCTGTGTCACCGAGGTGACACAGGCCGGGTTCAGTACGACTGACTCAAGTTGTGGTGATCAGGCGAGGTCGAAGCGATCGGCGTCCATCACCTTGGCGAACGCAGCGGCGAAGTCGTTGACAAACTTTGCGCCAGCATCATCGGCTGCATACACGTCGGCAATGGCCCGCAAGATCGAGTTCGAGCCGAACACGAGATCGTTACGTGTGCCGGTCCACTTGAGGTCACCGCTGACTCGGTCGCGGCCTGCGAACGCGTCTTCGGCGCCGGATGCAGCAGACCACTCAGTGCCCTGATCCATGAGGTTGACGAAGAAGTCGTTGCTCAACACGCCGACCTGCTCGGTGAGCACGCCATGGTTGTCAGTGCTGACACCGAGCACGCGAAGACCGCCCACGAGGGCAGCCATTTCTGGAGCGCCGAGGCCGAGCAGTTGTGCCCGGTCGACGAGCAGGTGCTCGGCGACGTGGCTGGTGCCCTTGCCCAGGAAGTTCCGGAAACCGTCGTTCTTCGGCTCGAGCCATGCGAAGGACTCTTCGTCGGTCTGCTCAGCAGTGGCGTCGCCGCGTCCGGTGCTGACGTTGACCGACACAGCATTGCCTCCGGCTGCAGCGGCGGCTTCAACCGCAGCAGCGCCACCAAGGACGATGAGGTCAGCCATCGAGACCGACACGCCGACGCTCGACTGGACACCTTCGAGTGCGCCGAGCACACGGCGGAGCTGATCGGGACGGTTGACGGCCCACTCACTCTGCGGAGCGAGACGGATACGGCCGCCGTTGGCGCCACCGCGCTTGTCGCTCTGACGGTACGTGGACGCAGATGCCCAAGCCGTCTCGACGAGCTCGGTGATGCTGAGGCCGGCAGCCATGATGGCTGCCTTGACCGTTGCGACCTCAGCATCGCTGAGCGCGGTGCCGGCCGGGATCGGGTCCTGCCAGAGCAGTTCTTCGGCAGGGACTTCAGGTCCGAGCAAGCGAACCTTCGGGCCCATGTCGCGGTGGGTCAGCTTGTACCACGCACGGGCGTAGGCGTCATCGAGCTGTTCGGGGTTGTCACGGAAGCGCTGCGAGATGGGACCGTAGATCGGGTCCATCTTCATGGCCATGTCCGCGGTGCTCATCATCGGTGCGTGGGTGATGTTTGGGTCGTGAGCGTCGGGCACGGTGCCGGCGAGTGCCGGAGCGGTCCACTGCTTGTGGCCGGCCGGGCTCTCGGTGAGCTCCCAGTCGTTGTCCATCAACGTCTCGAGGTAGTTGTTGTCCCACTGCGTCGGGGTGGAGTTCCACGCGCCTTCGAAGCCACTCGTGGTGGTGTGGACACCCTTGCCGCTGCCGAAGCCGTTCTTCCAGCCAAGCAGCTGCTGTTCCATTGGTGCGCCTTCGGGCTCAGCGCCCATCAGGTCTTCTGGGCCCGCACCATGCATCTTGCCGAAGGCGTGACCGCCGACGACCAGGGCAACGGTCTCTTCGTCGTTCATCGCCATTCGGCCGAAGGTCTCGCGGATGTCGCGACCAGACCCCACGGGGTCGGGATTGCCGTTCGGGCCTTCGGGGTTGACGTAGATGAGGCCCATCTGTACGGCACCGAGCGGCGTCTCCAACTCGCGGTCGCCGGTGTAGCGCTGGTCGTCGAGCCAGACGTTCTCGGGGCCCCAGTAGACGTCTTCTTCGGGAGCCCAGACGTCCTCGCGGCCGCCGGCGAAACCGAAGGTTGTGAACCCCATCGACTCCATGGCGACGTTGCCGGTGAGGAGCATCAGGTCGGCCCATGAAATCTTGCGGCCGTACTTCTTCTTGATTGGCTCGAGCAGGGCGCGAGCCTTGTCGAGGTTGCCGTTGTCGGGCCAGCTGTTGAGCGGCGCGAAACGCTGCTGACCTGACGCGCCGCCGCCGCGACCGTCGTGGGTGCGGTAGGTGCCGGCAGAGTGCCAGGCCATGCGGACGAAGAACGGGCCGTAATGCCCGTAGTCAGCGGGCCACCACTCTTTGGAGTCGGTCATGAGGGCGGTGAGGTCGGCCTTCAGTGCAGCGAGATCAAGCGTGTTGAACTCCGCGGCGTAGTCGAAGTCGTCATCCATCGGGTTCGACGCAGCCGAGCCCTGATGCAAGATGTTCAAGTTGAGCTGGTTGGGCCACCAGTGTTGGTTGGCCGAGCTGCCTGTTGCGGTGTGCGGGCTTTGCAGTACTGGGCACTTTGCCTCGGATGCGTCGCTCATGATGTCTCCTTCGGTTTCTGACGGGATTATTTGGTGAGATTGGTGGGGTGTTGTTGTTGCGTTGCGGCATGACAGGTGGGGCAGTGGCCCCAGTAAATAACTTCGGCTTCGTCGATTTCGAATCCGTGGTTGTCGTCGGCAGTCAGACACGGCACTTCGCCGGTCGCACAGTCGATGTCGAACATCACCCGGCAGCTCCGGCAGATGAGGTGATGGTGGTTGTCACCGATGCGGTTCTCGTAGCGAGCTGCCGAGCCAGCGGGTTGGATCCGGCGAATCAGGTTCTTGTCGACGAGGACGCCGAGCGAGTCATAGACCGCCTGGCGGGAGATGGCGCCGAGTTGGGAGCGCACTTCGTCGCCCAACTCGTCGGCCGTGGCGTGGGGATGTTCTGCGACGACGCGCATGAGCGCGAGCCGTTGAGCAGTGACCTGGACGCCGTGCTGGCGCAGAAGTTCCACTGCTGATTCGGACACAACACCATCAGACCACCAATACTGGACTTTGTCAAGAATCAGTTGTTGTTGGGTTGGACCTTGGCTCACCGAACGGCGGGAGCATCAACGCAGCACCAAGCTGAGTGTTTATTTGCGGTCATGAAACCTCTGTAGCTCCATCTCTGCGAAATGTTAGACGACCTCAACTGAAGTGAGCTGAAGTCATGACCGAACGTGTGTTAGTCACAGGAATTACCGGATACATCGGCCAACACTGTGGCGCCGAGCTCTTCCGCCAGGGCTACGAAGTCGTCGGTACCGCCCGGTCAGAGTCAAAGGCTGAGTCCACGCGGTCCGCGCTCGGCGAAGTCGGCCCGGCAGACAAACTCACCCTCGTCGAAGCCGACCTCCTGTCCGACGACGGGTGGGACGAAGCCGTCACAGGCTGCACCTACGTCCTGCATGTCGCGTCGCCGTTTGTGTTCGCCGAACCCACAGACGAAAACGAACTGATTGCACCCGCTGTCGAGGGAACCACCAGGGTTATCGCTGCTGCTCAGCGAGCCGGGGTGAAGCGTTTCGTGCTCACCTCGTCGGTCGCCGCAGTCAGCGCGGGCAAAAGCAGTGGCCGCTACGGGCCCGAGTCATGGTCTGACTCCGACGCCAAGATCGGCACGTACTCAAAGAGCAAAACACTCGCCGAACGCGCTGCATGGAAGTTGAACGAAGACAACGACATGGAGCTGGTGGCCATCAACCCCGGTGCTGTGCTCGGCCCGTCGCTCGGCGCAGCAATCGACGGTCAAAGCGTCACCATGATGTCCGACATGATCGCGGGCAAGATGCCCATGGTCCCCGACCTCGCCTTCGGCATGGTCGACGTGCGAGACGTCGCACGTCTGCACGTCGCGTCCATGACTGCTGACGGCGCCGCGGGAAAGCGGTTCATTGCTGCGAGCACCGAACCAGCAGAAATGATCGATCTCGCCAAGACCTTGAAAGATGCCGGCTACGACAAGGTCTCGATCCGCAAGGCCCCCACCATCTTGATGAAGCTGATGGGTCTGTTCAACAGCGAAGTCAAAGGAATGGTGCCCAGCCTTGGCAAGAGGGTCTCGCTCGACAACAGCGCCACCTTCGATGTCCTGAAGTGGGAACCCACCCCGGTCGAAGACTCAGTGCTCGAAATGGCAGTGGCCCTGTCGAAATAGTGAGCGCGGCGAAGTGCCGAGTTGCGGCTCGAGCACGACGACGGCAGTCTCGGCGGGGTGGGGCGGGGCGGGGCGGTGCGCGGCCGAGCCGCCCGGCTTGGGTCGTCTGAGGCCGAAGCGCCCGCTACTGACGCGATACAGACGGCGGTGTGCCTGCCAGAAGAATTGCATGAATCAGCGCGGCGGAAGCCTTGGCTTGCTCGCCACCGGTTCGATGTCACTCATGAAAACACCTCTCGTTCGAGACTGCGCTGCTGAGCCCGGTCAAGACAGGGCATTTTGTCCCGGCCGCAGTCGCGTCCTGTGAGGCTATGACCTCTCGACGCTGGTCCTGGCCCTCAGCGCTCGCTCTCGCCGTCTTGATCGCAGCCTGTGGCGGCTCGGACGCAAACAGCGACTCGGACGCGGCGCCGGTAACGGACGGGCCACCGCCAACTGCTGCATCCACTGCGACCGAACCGCCAGCTCCGGATGCGTCCGAGCCGACGACGACCGCGGTGCCGACAACCCCGCCGCCAGTGGTGACTGAGGCCCCGCCAGCGACCGATCCGCCGGACCCCGGCTCGACCGCCGAGGAGTTGGACGCCTACATCTGGGCCGAACGCACCGACAGCGCGCCGTGGAGTGCACGCGCCGGACAACGCGTCGTGGACCTTGACGGGCGACTTGTCCTGCTCGGAGGACGCACGCCGAATCAATCAACGATTCCCGGAGGCAGGCAGATCTCGGCAGATGTGTGGGAGTCCAACGACGGCGGCGCGACGTGGGACTCACTGCTCAGCGGCGACGAGCCCGGTATGTGGGCGCCACGCGCCTACTTCCAGGCGGTCGCCAAAGACGATGCTGTCGTGGTGCTCGGCGGGCAGGATTACGGCCTCGAAGAAAACCTCTTCTGCGCTCCTTGAGCAGGGTCTCGAACCGCCGCCTGGGCTGGGCATCGATCCAGATGCTCCGTGCCCCGAGTTCGCGCCGACATCGCAGTTCTTCAACGACGTGTGGAGCAGCACCGACGGCGTCGCGTGGGAACAGATCACCGACCCAGGGCCGTGGGAGCCAAGAGCCGGAGCAGCAGCAGTCGTGCTCGGCGAGCGACTGTTCCTCCTTGGCGGCGAGGACGGCTTCACCTGCACGCCCTTGCCAGATTGCGATGCGCGCTACTTCAAGGACGTATGGAGCACGACCGACGGAGCAGACTAGGAACTCGTCACCGAGTCAGCAGGATGGTCAACGCAACTGGGCCACGTGTGCGAATTGGTCGGTGAGATCATCTGCTTCGGTGGCTTCGGGCTCATCACGAATCCGACCGACATGTGGAGTAGCGCCGACGGCGTAGCGTGGACCGAGTTGGATACACCGCCGTGGAATGCGAGTGACCCTGCGGAGGCGAGGTACGACTTTGAATTGACCAACCTTGTCGGCGCCGATGGACAAGCCGAGATCATCACCGTCGGTGGCGACCGCGAAACATTCGACTTCACCGACCCGGAGAACTACCTCCGAGTCGACGACGACGTGAGGAGCTTCGCGCCCCAGCAATGACCTGAAGGAGATCAGGCGCTACGGCTCTGCCGCTTTTCGATGTCGGCGAGACGAGCCCGCAGGCCGATCGGGGCAGTGACTCGGAAGCCGAGCAGGTGGCGATCTTCTTCAGATTCGCCCGCCCAGAAACCGTACTCACGGTTCTCCCTGGCGGTCGTGCGGCATTCGAGGCTGACGGGGCAGGCGTCGCACAGCTTCTTTGCCTTCGCCTCGCGTCGTTCACGGGCTTGAGGTCGCTCAGCTTTTCGGGCGAAGAACAGTTCGATCTGTCCGCGGCATGCAGCGTCGAGTTTCCAGTCAGCGTCAGCCACGAGTGAACCGGTTGCTTCGGACTCGATCTCGATCAGTGAGCTGGTTGCGATGGTCATGTTGGATCCTTTCAAACTCGGGCTCGACGCCACGGGGGGGAGGCGTCGAGCCCGCAAGGGCTTTCGTACAGGGGGTTGTCAGGCTTCGAGAAGTTCACTCGCATCGTCAGAGGCGGCGCCATTTGCCTGGCCGCCAGGCTCGACATAGCCGTCTTCACGGGACTTGGCGAGGGCAATACCCAACACCAGGAGCCCGAACAGTGGCTTGGCGAGCACGTCGCCGATCGAATACATCACTTGGCGGGCGACTTCGGCATTGGCCTCGTCATCGATCAGCGACGGCAGCATGTAGGCAATCGGGTAGATGCCCCATGTCGCGAGGATGATGTAGCGCAGGCCATCGACCAGCTTTTTGACGCTGCCACTCTGACGTTCGAGCGACTTGCCGAGCTCGACGAAGAGGACGTAGAGGATGTAGAGGAACGGGATGGTCGACAGGACGCCCCACACCGTGCGAGCCGAAGAGTCGGCCGCAGCAATCTCGCCGGGGTAGCCGAGTGCGATCATCGCAATGGCAGCGATGGTGAGCCGCGCGATCAGACTACGCGTCTTGCCCTTGGTCAGCTTGAGGACTACGACAAGCTCGGCGAGCAAGAGGGGAACGGTAAGCAACCAGTCGACGTATCGATAGCCCTCGTTGAAGGGCTTTCCGTCTTGGACGTAGTCACCGCCGGCGTAACTGAATGCGTCTTCCCACGATCCGAAGATTCGAAGATAGTGGTAAAGGGCGATAGCCACGACCAGCGTGGACAGAGTGATTGCCATGCGGTGTTGCGGGGCCACTCGACTTCTGACGAGCAAGAAGAACAGCAGCGCTGCTCCCATGCTGGCGATGACGAACGAGAACGAGTTGTAGACGAGGTTGTATTGGGCCTCAGTCAACGTGAGCTCCATCAGATTTCTCCTTGAAAATGGCCGCACCATTACGGACAATCCAATCTTAACGGGCTTTAGCATTAATTAGTAGTGGTTAGTGCATATTTATTTGAGATCGCGTACAATGCCGTTATGAGTGACAAGCCCGAGACGATGTTGGAGCTGCAGTCAGCGGCAGACGCGCTCGGTGTGCACTATCAAACCGCGTACCGGTGGGTCCGCAGCGGCCGCCTCCCCGCACAGCTCACCGGCGGCAAATACCTCGTCTCAGCGCACGACGTGGCTGAAGTCGGCGCCAATCGGGAACGCCCGCACACCCCTGCAGCACCGAGCCCTGCTCGTCTGCAGCGCCAGTCCGAGCGCCTGCATCAGGCACTCCTCGACGGCGACGAATCCGAGGTTCGCAAGATTGCGAGGCGGCTCGTTGACGAAGGCACCACGATCGTGGACCTCGTCGAACAGGTGATCTCGCCACCGCTCCGTTCAATCGGGCAAGCCTGGCACGACGGCAACCTGACGATCTGGGTCGAGCATCGAGCATCAGCGATCGTCGAACGAGCGCTCGGCGATCTCCTACCGAATCCGCGAGGACGACGGCGCGGCACCGTGATGGTCGCTGCGGTCTCTGGTGACCTGCATTCCCTGCCGACGACCATGGCCACAGCTGCGCTCCGCGAGGCCAACTGGCACGTGCATCATCTCGGCGCAGACATGCCCGGCGACGAACTGGTCGGCTTCTGTGCGGCCCACGACGAAATTGATGTCGTGGTGATCTCGTTGACCAACCCGGAAGCGGCAGAAGAAGCCGCCCGAGCCGCAGACCAGATCCGGGCTGCAGGAACGCCGACGCTGGTCGGCGGAGCGGGCAAAACGCTCGGTGGACTCATTGACGATGTGCAAATGGCAGCCGACGGCAGCACCTGATCACACACCACCTGATCCGATGGGGCGTGAGCCCGACGGCGTCTCTGAGCGAATCGCTTTCCACAACCGCTCGACGACGATCATGTGCGGCAGGGTCAGCATGCTTACGAAGATCAAGGCGACCGGCACAATCAACTCGGTTTGAGCAAAGGCCACCGCACCAGCGACGAATACTGCCAGGGCAGCAAGCGACACAGCACTGCGTGGAGCGGCAAGTCGCGCAAGTCGCCGCGGCACCAGAGCTGCCGAGCCAGAACGGTGTCCCAGCACCTCGGAAAGCACACCGAGGTGATTCAGTGAGTGCCACAGGCCGAAATAGAGAGCGAACCCAATCAGGGGATCAGCCGCAACGAACAGCGCGGTCAATGCAATGACGGCGATGGCCTCTCGCCGGATGATCTCGCGGTCGCGAACCTGCGCGCCGACGATGAGTCCGATGACGAGGTGCTGACCAACCAATACCAACGACCAGGCAGCGGTGTGTCCGGCAAGCCATGTCCACGCGGATGGATCAAACCCGCCCATCTGTTCAATCACCGGGCTGACTGTCGTGAGGTTGGCCACGAGCAGCAGTCCGACCAGAAAGAGTCCTCGAGACAGCTGAATTGCACCCTGGCTCCAACGATCCAATTGCAAGTACGCGAGGTCGCTCTGTCCGAAGTGGTGTACCGAGAGCAGCAAAAACCCGGTGAGTGCGACAGCAGGAACGGCGAGCCAAACCAGGCCGTAGGCGACCATCGCGGCCAGATAGGCGGCATGGAAGCGCAGCGAGCGGACCTGGGCAGTCGAGCCGCGCGCCGGCCGAGTCGGGGCGGTCGACCCGAGCGTCGCTGCGACGAGATGATCGACTGCCCCGTGAGGGATGCCGAGCAGTGCAACAACCACCAGGACGACTGCCACCGACATCATGTCGCTCGGCGTTGCAACGACTGCCGCCACCGTGACCGCGGCGGTGACTGCCACCACCACCCGGAACACCCCTGACGACGTCGGAGTCCGCTGCGCCTCGACGTGCGAAGCGGCGGCGGTCGTCACCGTCGAAGCCATCGTCGTCACCGCCGGCCTGAGACGGCACTCAACAAATGGGCGCCGATCTCTGTGGCGCCCGCCCGGAGAAACGGTGCCCATGGCAGCTTGGTCAACATCCGAGCATCGTTAACGAGCGTGCTGTCTTCATCGAGAAATGTGAGCACGTCGTCGACCGACGACGTTCCAAACAGACGCTCAAAGATCGGTCGACCGTGCTCGGGGTGGTGATGCAAGATGTTGAGCAGAGTCTTGTCGGCACACCGATAACGACGCGAGGGCGGGGGGAGTGGCGTCGGCGTGGTGCCGTTGGCCCAGTGGTCGATGAGATGGCGCGCCTGAGCGTGGATCCGCTGAAACGTGTACCCGCTCGTCGGCTTCGTCATCCCTCCGACCGTGCCGAGATTCCAGACATGCTCGCCCCACTGCTGGTCGCGGCGTCGATCATCCATGGGGATGACGCCGTACTCAGTGCGCTCGATCGAGACCGCGCCCGCGCCGAGTCGCTCGAGATAGTCACGGAGCCGGTTGTTGTAGAAGACCGCGTCGCGTGCCTGGGGGGAGAACATCGTGAATTCGACCAACGCCCGATCACGCGCCTCAGGAAGGACATAGAAGAATGCGGTGGCATCGAACTGGTCGGTGTCGAAGTCCATCAACGTGGCGACCTGGGGATCGAAGATCGGGTGTTGGGTCCGCACTTCCCAGCCACCGAAGTGCTGCAGGAGCGGATGGCGTGCGGGCACGGCGTCGTTGGACGGCGAGAGCCGCGTGCTTTGCAACACGAGCGGTGCGCGCAGCTCGCCTTCGGGGAGTTCAACGACTCCGCCCGTGTGGTCGTCGCGAAATCCGGTGATGTCCTGGGCCACGAATCGGATGTTGGGGTGGCGGGCCGCCTCGTGGAGGATGGCCGCGTCGTAGTCCCGCTGGCGGACCCGGCTGTACACCCTGCGGCCGCTCGGCGATTTGCCGTTCGGGCGTTGGAGTTGGCCGACGGTCTCCCAGCCGGGGAACCGGACCCGCAACTTGTCCCAGGTTTGCTCGGCGAGGTGAGCGAAGGGGGCGTCACGCGTCCCCCAGAACGCCCAGGTGCGATCGTCGCCCACCTCGAAGTCGCGGTCGATCACGATCACCTTGCGATGCTCGTTGGGCTGCTGCATGGTGTGCCACAGCGCGCTCAACCCAGCGCAGCCGGCGCCGGCGATGATCAGGTCGGCGTCGAACGCGCTCACGGGTGAGTACCTAGAAGTCGGCCCGGACGATGTCGCTCGTCGTGAGGCCGTCGTCGGGGTCATCGGGCTTCGTGTTGAGATTGGGAGCGAGTTCGGGGCTCTTCTCGATCTGCTTCTTGGTGAGCTGTAAACCGCCCGCGACCACTGTGCCGTAGACGGTGAGGAAGAAGACGAGGACCCCAACGCTGAAGATGACGAGGCTCATGAGCCGACCTTCTCGCGCTCGGCGACTGCGACCGGGACTTTGGCCGGTGCGACGATCAGGGTGCCGAGGGAGTGAATCGACGGGACCCAGAGGCCGACGAAGATGCCGGCGTTCTCTTCGCCGAGCACGAAGTACAGGTAGACGGAGAAGAGGAACGAGCAGAAGCCAGCAGTCAGGAATGGCAGCTTCAGACGGAAGTCCGGTGGCAGGTTGTTGAACATGGATTTCATGGGGAGCCCTTCAGTCGAGATGGTTTATCGTATTATAGCATTAATAAAAGCGAAGGGGAGAACGGGACGCCACAATCGCGATCGTCGATGATCGAGCGAAAGTTGGATCGTGAAACGGTGGAGCTCAAGGCGCCTTCAGGCGTCAGCTCGCCTAAGATCACCTCATGAAAATCGTCGGTCGAATCGCCCAGACAGTCGCAGCGCTCTGGATCCTCAACGTCTGGTTCAACAGATTCAACAAAGACACCGGCTACCGCGGTGGCGGCGCGACGAACATGCAAGAAGAATTCGAGGAGTACGGGTTCTCGAAGAATCAGATGTACGCCGTCGGTGCCGCCAAGGTCAGCCTTGCCACGCTCATGCTGGTCGGACACGCAGTGCCCAAGCTCGTCCGCCCCGCCTCCACCGGCCTCGCTTTGTTCATGCTCGGAGCAATCGGCATGCACGTCAAGGTGAAAGACCCGATCAAGCGTTCAATGCCCGCCATCACGGTCCTGACCTTGTCAACCGTGGCGGCCCTTACTACCGAACGCGACTGACACCAACGCTTCCGACGCGCAAATCACTGCGTAACGAAGAGGAACACCAGCGCTGCGTTCAACAGCGCAAGGCTGCTCGCAGGAATCATCAGCCGCGGCGCATCGTGAATCCGGTACCGGGCGACAAGGCCGAGCAGCATCATGATCGTCAGCCCAGCGGCGGCAACGGCTCCGATTGGGGCCACGAAGATTCCGATCAGGACGCCCGCTGCACCCAAGAGTTGCATTGAGCCGACGAACACTCGCAGGTGAGGCAGGCCGTATCGCTCGAACTCGCGGCGCGGACGAACGGCAAACAACGTCTCTGCCCCGTAGTACAAGAACGCCACTGCCGAGACTGCGACGAGGATCACCAGGAGCATGCGACGGCTGACTGTACGGCTCCATCATCGATGTGACTGCGGTGCCAACGCGCTCGTCGGGTTCTACATCCGGTTTCCATCAATCTGGGCTCTCAGCGCTACTGAGATCAGCCGCACGCAGAACCTCGGCCGCACCTGGTGGGAGCGGTTGTCGAAACAGGCCGCTCGGCACAGGAGCTCCGGCCCTGACCAGCGCCAAGTGCCAGGACGGTGATGACCCCAGTGTCCAACGCAGACCACTCACGACGCTGCCGCCGATGCGGGATCGCGCTGGTGACGGTTGCAAGCCGAGAATGTCGGTGATCCGCGACGGGATGATGGACACCGCCGCGTCGGACAGCGGTCGGTAACCCAGCTTCACGCCGAGCGGGAGCGGCGGATCGCGGAGGAACGCTGTCGCGCTGGCCTGATCGTCTGATGCGCACAGTGCCGGGTGATCAGCAACCCACGCCGACAGTTCACGCGCTGTGAGCGGAAGGGGAGACGCCCCGAGCAGAGCCCCGATCGTGGCCTGCTCGGTGACGAATTGATCTGCCTCCTGCACCGAGAGCTGCTCTGGGCCGAACGTTTGATACGCAGCGAGAAACGAGTCGGTCAACACGTTGTGCACCCACGCGGCGAGTTCGGGATGTGCGGCGCTGTACTGCTTGCCTCGTGCCGACTCGCCCCGGACAGGACGGTGCGCCGAACGCACCTCCGCCACGGCAGCTTCCACCTCGGGCCGCGCGCCGTAGGTGGTCTCGGTGACGTAGAACGATGTCCGGTTGAGGCGTCCGAACGGATCGCTCCGGTAGCGAGAGTGCTGCTCGACCCCGGCAACAACCTCGGGATGAGCGGCTTGAACGAGCAGCGCCCGGATCCCCCCGACGAACGCCGCGGTGTCACCGATAACGCGCCACGAGATCGAATCGGGGCCGAGCAAGCCGGGGTCGCCTTGATAGTCGAGCGTGTTCTCGAGTGGTGACGGGCCGTGCGAGAACAGTGACGTAGTCGCGGAGACGACCTGGTCTCGGAGGTAATTAATCACGCTGGCCTGCCCGATCGCATCCGATTGATCTGCTCGGTAAGTGGAGTGGGGTCGATGAGGAACATGGTGCGCTTCGCAATTGGTGTCCGGTCGACGTTCGACCGATTCATAGCTTAGCTTTCTTTAGTGTGAATTAGGTCCGTCGGCTTCTGCGGCAATCCCTCCGTCCCTTTCGACAACTTGGATCACCACGCTTGTACCTTGGACACTCATGGCGAACCAGAAGCTGACCCCACTGCAGGAAACCGAAGCGAAGCGACGCGCAGCAGCCGCTGCGAAGGTCAACAAGCAGCCACGCATCTTCAGTGAGGCCGAGAAGGCCACCCGCAAGGAACGAGTCGGCAAGGCCAAAGATGCCCTCGCTCGTTCGGTCGGAACCAAGGGCGATCACGTCACCGCCGGTCGCGCCGCACTCAAGAAGTACCTCCAGAACATGAATGAGCCGAACCAGCCCGACGACGAGCGGTTCGAGATGCTCATCGAGGCACCGTTCAAGGCGCCGCCGAAGAAGCGCGACAACAACCGCGGATTCTGAGCCGACGGCCGCGCCGCCGTCGACCCGCTGCTCACTCTCTGCTCAGGCCAGACGGTTTCCGTTCTCGCAGGCAGCCTTGAGCCCGGTATTGAAGCGTTCAAAGTCGCGTCGGAGACCGACCTTGATCGTGTTGAACGTGGCCTGCGCATCGGTTCCGTGGAAGGTCTCGTAGTGGTGGAGATCGGTCCCGTCGGGAGTCTCGGTGAGTGTCCACACATGTCGGGTGAGGAACCGCTCACGGTCCGGTGAGCCTCCCTCCCACTCGAGCCGGTGGGGTGCGCCGACGGCCACCACGTCGACGTCGTAGGTGGTCTCGTGGTCGGCGTTTGTCGGCCGTGTCGTGACCGTCACCGTGGATCCCGCGGCGCCGGTGCCCTGTGCGTCGACAACGTACGGGTTCCAATCGGCGTATCGGTCGAGGTCAGTCAGCACCTTCCAGACGTCTGCAACGGGTGCAGCAATCGCGAGCCCCGTGTCGATCCGGAGCACGGGATCTGCGCCATCGGGCGTGGGAGCAGCATCCGTGGAGCGGTTGAACGCGTCCGCCGAAGGGTCTCGAAACTGCGCCGCGGGTGGCGTGACGCGCGGGCGAACAAACGTGACGCCAGGACTCTCGTCGATGCCCTTGTGCGCGTACGGGTCGTCCCCGGTCACGGGAACGATCGCCCGCGTGTCCGCAGTCCCGACCTCGATGCCCTTGCCGACCTGCCACGGCAGGAGCGACCAGGCATTCATGTAGTGGTTGACCAACGCCATGCGCGTCCCGTTCGACCGATTACGAAAAGAGCGGTGCAACAGATATCCGTTGAAGAAGACCACCGCACCGGCCCGAACCTCAACAGGAATGGCCGCCGAGTCGTCGAACCCGTACGCCTCGTCGCTGTGATCAAATTCCTCGGCCTGGCCGTGAGCCCGCGTGGGATGGATCATCCCCGTGCGGTGTGACCCCGGGAGCACCCAGAGGCAACCGTTGTCGACCGTGGCATCGTCAAGTGCGATCCACGCTCCGACAAGCGACCGGTCCCGCGTCGGAATGAACCGTTCGTCCTGATGCCATGCCTGGCCCTGCAACCCGGGCGGCTTGAAGAAGAGCATCGACTGCATGCACTTCGTCCGGCCATCCCAACCTGGCAGGTGCGCTCCCGCAATGGTGCCGACAACCTCAGCAATCCCTGGGTGCACCACTGCATCGTGGGCCACGGGGCTCACCCAATGCGGGAAGTGCACGGCCAAGATGTCGCCGTCGTCGGGTGGATTGCTCACCGGGTAGGTGCCGTCGATGAACCCAGCGGCATCGTCGACAATCCGGCCACGTTCTTCGGCCGTGACCAGATCGTCGACGACGACGTAGCCGTCGCGCATGAACCGTTCGGCGAGGTCGGCCGGCAACGGTCCTTGAGTTGCTGTCGAATCGGTGGCCGTCATATCGGTGGCTCCCCAGAAGTTGATGGTTCGGAATTGCTGAGAGTCTGGCGCGTCCCCCCCCGAGGTGTTCGATCAGCCGCGAGCAGGAAATGATCTGATGCCGTCACTGGGCGGCAATGGCATCCAGAATGTTGAGGCGCCCAGCCCGTCAGGCCGGGAGCCAGGCGGCAACGACTCCAGCGGCGGCGGCGGCGACGGCAACCAGCGTGAGAATCGAACCGACGGGAATGCTCACAGCCGGGGCGAACGAGTCGGGCAGACCCTGCACCATGCCGACGCCGAACAGCAAGCCGATGGCGACGCCCAACACAGCACCGAAGGTCGCAACGAGTGCCGCTTCGAAGCGGACCATTCGCCGGAGCTGCCGACGGCAACGCGTTGCTGTCGCCGTCGGTCACCAAACGGTTGATCGAAAAGTTCGCCCGCCAGCCGGAGATCGAGTCAATCGATAGTCCGCAGCTCGGTGATCTCACCGAACGCGAACTTGAAGTGCTCCGGCCGCTCGCCACTGGACTCAGCAACTGCGAGGTCACTGCCGCGCTCTACATCTGTGACGCGACCGCCAAAACTCACGTCAGCCGCGTGCTCACCAAATTCGGAGTACGCGATCGCGTTCAAGCCGTCGTGCTGGCCCACGAGGCCGGAGTCATCAGTAGGAGGCAAGAGTTTTAGTGCCACCCCCTGCGCGTTTTCAGTGCGACCCTAAATGTTCTCAAAGAATCTCGAATTTTTAACTGCGGTAGCGGCTCGGACCGGCACAGTCCGCCATGTGATCAGTCACTCGGGACAACCACTCAATCGACCAAATCTGGGTCAACCGAAACCCGAATGAGGAACTGATCCGGTCTACGCTGCCATGTATGGATAAGATTCTGAACTTAAAGTTCTGGTACTGGCTTGGCACAATCGCAACTGCGGTTGGTGGAGGCCTCGTTATGGGATTCTTTGCCGAAACCGCTGCCGGAGAGGCCTGGGGAAAACCGGCACCGGAAATCGCCATCACTTACGAGCGTTTGAATGGATACAAGATTCTGGGGATTGCCGGAATCATGATTGCGATTGGCCTCATCGCAAAGGGGCGAGATTTCGCAAAGCTCGCCGCATCTGTTGGCGGCGTCATGCTGCTCGTATTCGTCGGCCACGCCTTTTATGGCGACGCACGGGGTTATGTCTCATCATGGGCTGAATATCTTCCCCAACTGATCATCTCCCTACTGATCTTGGTCAGCGCCACCCGGGAATTACGGCAGCAACCCTCCGATAAGTGACGCCCCAGCGTCACCGAACCCGGAAGTAGGTCGAGCGGTATGGGATGGCTCGGTAGCAGCTCTAGTTAGCGGGTCCGTAGTTGCCAGCAGCGTCGAGGTTGCTCATGACGAAACCTGAGCACAGAAGTCGTTGCCCTGAGGACGACGGCCTCTGCGTTTTGGTCGATGGCGTAGCCATCGGGAGGCCCCGCAGGGGCCGATGTCAGCCCGTCAGGGATGACGTGTGCGTGACTGGTTCTGTGCCCAGACAGCACAGAAGCCGCTGCCCTTTCGGACGACGGCCCCTGCGTTTTGGTGATACCAGTTTACCCGACGCTGGCACACAGGCTCACAGAAAAGCTCCGTGGCAGATGCGGGGGATTGGCACAATTCAGGGTTTTTCTGGCGAAATTTCCGGGGTCGAATCCCTGCCCACAGCGCCAATCCCCCAGATGCCGTGATAGGTGCCGTGGTGAATGTTTGTGCAGTTCTTGGGGACTTCTTTCGTATCTTTCGTAACCCCGTAGACCTACCCGGCAGGACCACCAGGGAGGGGGTCGCACCCCCCTACTTGCTCACTTG